>AUXO015491726.1_pt1 | contig 13286 bp, 11 predicted proteins | sample 768731 | NCBI WGS metagenome assembly AUXO01 (sample SAMN02715735, study PRJNA202380) | gut metagenome | biome: sheep rumen | host: Ovis aries | place: New Zealand: Palmerston North
GCACTTGAGATATATGCAAATCCCACTGCTAAAAGAACAGCTAATGCTGCTACTAGTCGTTTATTAAGTTTTAGCTTGTTCCTTCTTTTCATATAGTACCTGTCTTTCATTTTACAAGAAATTTATTGCACTTATATCTTCATTTACTAATGCTACTAATACTTCTGTATTATAGTTATCAAATGCTTTTTTTAATCTATTATAATCTATTGAGAATATTTCTATTCTTCTAATAAGCAAATCATCTATTACTTCTATATTTAATTTTTGCATATACTTGATTATCTTTTTAGCATTTTCTCTATCTACAATAAATTGTCTAATTACATTAGGCATATTATTTTCTTTTATCTTTGTAATAGTTTCATCATTGATATCTAATTCTTTTAAAAAGTCCATATTATCACCTAACTTCTATTTCTTTTTTTATACATTTAGATAACTTATCATAGTTTTCTCTACTAATTATAGTATTATATGTAATAGCATACATTAAACTATCAAATGAATCTTTTATACCACTCTTAATCAATGTATTATATATTCTTAATACTTTTAATCTTGATATTCTTATACCTTTAAAATTATATATTAAAGCACTATCATAATCTATATACTTATTTATTGATTGTATATAAGCATTATTAAATATAGAATTACTTATTTGTAAGTCTTTAGTATTTTTAATAATATTATCATACTTATCTTTATCTTTGAAGTTAATATCTATTGTATTAGTTATTTCTTTCTTATTATCTTTATTTATTCCTTTATAATAAGTATTTCTATATTTTTTATTATTTCTTGTTATTATTGCTTTTAATTGAAGATTTTCTTTTCCTTCTTCCATTACTTTTCTAAATGGTCCATCTTCTGGATCATCTATATTACCTTTATACTCTTTAGCAGATTCATATATATTATAAAACAATAGACTATCTTTATTAGATACTGTTTTTAGATTACTTAGATTGTCTGTTAAGTACTTTAATCCATCTTCATGTATTTCTATAAACTTATCTGCAATACTAGCAAAATCTGTTGATAATAATGCTGCTGGAGATGGATCTATTATTCCTCTTCTTTTATAATCAAAAGAGAAACCATATTTATTAAATAAATCTAGGTTTTTAACTAATAACTCGTTAGGCATGGTAAGTATACTTTTACATCCTTGATATATATAATTAATACTTATTCCATCATTCTTTAGAGTCATTATATTTCTCATAAAATCTAGAGAGCTACCTTTAATCATTATTGAATAATCATCAGTTTTATCTATATTATTCTGAGTAATTATAGCTCCACTAATATCTAATAAAGTATCTGGTATAAGTTTATTTTCTTTAGCAAATTTAGTTACTTCATTAATAGTTTCTTTACTACTACCTAATAATAGTGATACTAATACATAGTTGTCATTAATCTTAGGATAATTATTCTCTTCTAAAGATATTAATACTTCATTTATATTATCTAAGTTACCATTTGTTATTAAATATTCTTTATACTTATCTTCTATATCAGAATAGTTATAATTATATTTATCTAATAACTTAATAATATCTTCTTCATTTAGTTTTTCTTTATCTTTTTCTACTGATTTATTTAATTTATTTCTATAAGTTCTATTTTCATAATTAATTAATTCTAATAAAATACTTTGACTATCTTTATCAGTATTATTAGTAAATAATTCTTCATATAGAGTTAAATCTTTATTAGATATTTCATAATCATTACTTTCTATATTACTTATTAATGCATTATAATCATTTATCTTATCATTAATCTTATTAATAGATGGATCATTATCCTTTAGAGTATTGTTTAATTCATTAAACTTTTCTATAAAATATTTATAACTATCTTTATTCTTCTTAAATAGTCTTAATGTAGATTTATAGTCTTTATTCATAATTAGAATATTTTTAATAGTTTCTAATTCTTCAAATAACTTATCTTTATTATCTATATCTAATTTATCTACTATTTCTTTTATATCTTCTTTATTTAAATAAACTATTCTATTTATATCTTTTTCTAACTCATTATATAATTCTAGTAAATCTTCATTATATTCTTTTATTTCTTCTTTAGATTTCTCTAATGATAATATTTCTTTATTTATTAATCCTTTTAATTCTTCTTTTTTGGAAAACATTTACTTCACCCTATTTCTTCTTTTTATTATTACTTTCTAATTCAGTAATATAGCTAACTACAGGTTTTAAGTGATTTACTAGTTTTATTATGTTTTCTGAATCATTTTCTTCATATGAGTCTAGAATTGTTTTAATTTCAAATGTAAGTAATCTTTCTACATTTTCTGTTGTTCTATATACTTCTTCTCTTAATTCTTCATCTCTAAAATATATTCTTAGAGTATCATTTAAGTCTTGTCTTGCTATATCATTTAAATTATCAATTAATTGTTCATGTTCATTTAAATAGTTTTTAGCTTTATTTATTATTTCTGTATCTACTTCTTCATTATTAGATATTATTTCATAATACTCTTCAAATAAATCATATGGATCTTCTTCTTTATTTTCTTTTATATGATCACTAGCTTCTTGTACTATAATTGGAGAAGATATTTCTAAAATATCATAGTTTTTTAAGTTCTTATCATGAAGAGATTTATTAAAGTTTAAAGACATTAATAATGACTTTGTTTTATCTATTGGAGATAGTTTTATTAAATCTAAGAAATCATTATACTCATTTACATCTTGTACTTCTTTTACAATACCTATAGGAGAAAAGTATCCAGCATATTCTTTTAATAGTGCTCTTTTCTTATCTATATTTTGTTCTTCTTTTAAAATAATAGTATTATCATCAATATTATCAGACTTATTTAATTTATTTATAAAATCATTTAATATTTGTCTAGAGTAGTTTTCTTGTTCTTTAGCATAACTTAGTAATCCTGTACTTTTAAGTAGTGATAAATTCTTTAATTCTTCAAATAGTTTATCTGCTTTTTTATCGTCTTTTAATATGAAACTAACAAATTTATAGAATTTAATTCTATCTACATTATTATCTAAATTTTCATAATAATTTACTAATACATCAATATTTTTTATATCTTTATTCTTTATTCCTTCTAAATAATCTTGTTCTTCATTTTGTTCTTCTATGATATTTAATTCATCAGATAACTCTATTTGTCTATCCTCTATTTTTTCATATATTTTACTTGTAATTTTCTTTGTATTTATCATTACTAGCACCTACTCTTTACTATAAATTAGTATACTATATCTTATAAAAAAATGAAAGGTCTATTTAACGGCCTTTTCTATTTCTGTTAATATACCTTTCATTACTTTTTTAAATATAAATTCTATAGCATTTCCTATCTTTATTCCTAATCTAGTAAATAGATTATTATAATCTTCTTTATCTTCTAAATAGTTTGAAGCTACTATTTTTTCTCCCTTTAAAATATCTTTTTCAAATCTTTCTATAGCTTCTGTAGTTAGTCTTGAATTCTTATTTTCTAATGATTCATAATAACCTGTTAAAGATATTATAAATATTGCTATATAGATTATTCCTAAAAGAATAAATATTGGTTTTATTATCTTTTTAATTTTATCCTTCATTTAGTACCTCAATATAGCATTTAGAAAAAGCTAATATACTATTTAATACTTCATATGTTGTATTCTCATATCCTCCAAATTCTACTAATATAGCATACGGAGACTTATCTTGATTATATACTCCATTTACTCCAGGTCCTCCTTTTTTATATATACCTTTAGATAGATTAGGATAATACTCATTTAATTTATTATTAATTCTTTCTGTAAAATATAAATTATCTTGATAATTAGGATTCTCTAATCCAATTAAAAATATTAGTTTAGCATAATCTTTATTATCTATAGAAATAGTTGTTTTATCATGTCCTAAGCTATCTCTATGAATATCAATATAATATTTAATAGAATTGTACTCATTACTTATTTCATCCATATATATTCTACTAGCTTTATAACTATTACTATATGACCAATTATTTAGATTTAATAAATCTTTAATACTTCTTTCTTCTATTACTACTTTATAATTATTTTTTTCTAATTCATTTTTTAATATATATTTGATCATTGTTACATTAGGGGTAAATGAAAATAAATTATTACTTTTATATTCTTCAGTATCATGAGTATTATATAAATATATAGTTGGATTAATCTCTTTTACTTGTTCTTCTTCCTTATTAAGAAATACTTTTTCTAATATCATATTAGTATATTTATCATCTATATTTAGATTTACATGTTTATCTAAATATCTAAATTCTATTATTATTCCAATTATAAAGAATGTTATACAAAATAATATTTTCTTTTTCATTAAACCACCTTAGGTTTAATATATTTTATTTAATACTATTATTTTGTCGAATTATGGGATGTATTACTTTATTTATAGAATTACCTATTACATAGCTTAATTTATCTATTAAATAATCTATTTCTTTTGGAGTTACTATTAAGTTATCTTCTAATGATATTTCATTTATATTATTATCTTTTAATATATTTATTATTACTGAGTCCATATCTACTACTGTTGGTACTCCTATAGCTATTACTTTACAATTAAGAGTATTTTCAGATAATTCTCCTCTATCATTTAGTACTCCACTACCTGGATTAATACCTTTATCTGTTATTTGTATTACTTTATTTAATCTATTTATACTAGAAGTACATAAACTATCTATTAAGATACATATATCTGGATTTACTAATTCTACTACTTTTTTTATTAGCTTTGTAGAATCTATTCCTATTACTCCAAATACTGATGGTTCAAATATAGATACTTTAGAATAACCTTCTTCTACATTTCCAAAAGAAAATAAATGTCTTGTTACTAATATTTTTTCTAATACTTTAGGTCCTAGAGCATCTGCAGTAGAATTCTTATTACCTAGACCTACTATTAAGATATTATTACTATCTATATAATTATTTAATTCTTTAATTAAACACTCTTCTATACTTTTTATTTCATCTTTATCAGTTATATCTTTAAATAATATTGATGAGTATTTATATCCATCTTTTTCATAATAAGAAACACTAATATTATTATGTTTATACTTAATATTGCTTATATTATTATCTATTACTAAGTCTGTTCTTAAATCATATTTTTTGGTATTTATAGTATGCATTTTTGTTCACCTATACATAATATTTCCTAAAATATTAAAAATTATTTGCAATTTACGTGATTTTTTGGTAAGATTAATGTGTTTTATGAAAAAGTGAGGTGAAAAGTATGCCAAATATTAAAAGTGCTAAGAAACGTATGCGTTCTAGTGTTAAAAAGACAGATGTTAATACACTAATTACTTCAAGTATGAGAACAGCTATTAAAAAGTTTGAACGTGTTGTTAAAGAAGGAAATAAGGAAGAAGCTAGTAATAAATTAAATATTGCTATTCAAAGAATTGATAAAGCTATGTCTTCTGGATTAGTTCATAAAAACAAAGCTGCTCGTTTAAAATCAAGACTTACTAAATTAAAAAATACTATGGAATAAAAATAATACCGATTTATATCGGTTTTTTTTGTGTCTATTTTGAAGTGACTTTTTATTCTAGAATATTTACTATTTTTTATAATATGATAAAATTATCTTAATTAAGGGGTGTATTATATGGATAATAATTCTAATAATGATATGGAAATATTTGATGATATAAAAAAATCAGATTATGAAAAGAAAAAAGGAATATTTACTAGAATAAAAGATTTTATATCTAATACTATATTTCTTATTTCTTTAATATATTTAGGTCTTATGGTATATAATCATTTTTATCCTTATGAGTTTAATAAATATTATGAATTAATTGTTAAAAGAAATGATATTGAAAAGACTGAAATAAATAAAAATGAGTATTTTCAAAATGATAATTATTTATTTGTACAAAATATGGATTATTTATATGCTAAAGATAGACAAGATTTATTAAATATACTTTATACTTTTGTTAATTCTGGAGAGAAAAATGTTTACTTTTATTGTTCTAAAGAATATAAATCTTGTGTACAAGATGCTAAAGATATAATTTATAAAGATAATGAACATGATATAGTTAGTTCTTTATATGAGTTTATTCATCCTTTCAATGATTATAAGTCTTTATCTGCTAATGGAGATAAAGAGATTAATTATGTTGTATATAAAGCTGAAAAGAAATATTCAAAGAAAAAGATTAAAGAAATAAATGCTGTAGTTGATCAAGTTTATGATGAATTAGTAGATCCTAATGATACTCAATACAATAACATTAAAAGAATTCATGATTACTTAGTTAATACAATTGAATATGATAAAGTAAAAAGTGATTATATCGATAAGAAAAGTGATGTAGATAGTGAATATGATGCTACTTCTGCTTATGGAGCTTTAGTACAACATAAAGCTGTATGTGGTGGTTATACTGATGCTATGTATTTATTCTTAGAAAAGATGGGTATACAAAGTATGAGAATAACTTCTGCTACTCATATTTGGAATGCTGTATATTTAGATGGTACATGGTATCATTTAGATGTAACTTGGGATGATGCAAGATATACTAATGGTAAAACATTCTTAAGTCATAACTACTTCTTAATAGATACTCCTACTCTATTAGAACTTGATACAGACTCACATACTTTTGATCAAACAATCTATCAAGAATTAGCTGTAAAATAATTAAAAAGCATTATTTACTTAATGCTTTTTTTATTATAGAATTATGTTAGGATAGGTGACTTATATATGGTTAGAAAGATTGCAGGATTTTTTTCTACTGTTGCTATCGTCCTTATATTAGTTGGAGTTTTATATAATTATAGAGATCCTATTTTTAAGACTTATCATAAACTATTTCATAAAACATCTGATCCTATAGAACTTAGTAATGACTATTACAGAGATTATGATTTTAGTTATGTAAAGAATACTACTGATACTACTCCAGATAATTATCAAGGATTATTAGATTTGTTTTACACTATTTTAAATCATGGATATAGTAATTATAAATTCTATTGTGATGATAAATATGAAGATTGTTTAGAAGATGTTAAAACTCTTGCTAAAGATCAAGATATATTATCTAATATAAATAATTTTATTCATCCTTATAATAGTTTTGAATCTGTTGAAATAGCATACAATCAAGATGGTTTAGTTAATGTAGAATTTACTAAAAATTATAATGATGAAGATATTAAATTAATAAATGAAGAAGTTGATAATGTATATAATACTTTATATAACTCTAATGATACACAGTTTAATCAAATACTTAAGTTTCATGATTATATAGTTAATAAAGCTAAATATGATACTCCTAGAGCTGAGAATGGAGATACCACTTATAAATCTAATACAGCTTATGGTCCTCTATTCCAAAACTATGCAATATGTAGTGGTTATACTGATTTAATGGAATTATTCTTAGAAAAGTTAAATATTAAAAGTTTTAAAGTAGCTACTAATGATCATGTATGGAATGCAGTATTAATAGAAGATGTTTGGTATAACTTAGATCTTACATGGGATGATCCAGTTACTAATACAGGAGCTGAATTCTTAGATCATGATTATTTTATGATTAGTAGTATTAGAATAAAAGAGATGGATTTAACTCAACATGATTTTGATTATGATATTTATAAAGAATTAAAGAACTCTTAAAATTAAGAGTTCTTTTTTATTGTGTAAATACTACATATGGATTTTCCATTGAACCATCTCCTGAAGTATAGAATGTAGTTGGGCTTAAGGAAATGTATGGTCTTATTCCCAATTTTTTTTGTGTATAATTATCATTGTCATAACCTGATGAATCTATACTTTTAATATATCCATAATTTTGTGTTTGTCTGTAAGGAGATATTAACCAATACCATTGCCCTGTTTTTGGCATATCCCTATTTTTTAATATTTTTATTTCTGGTGAACTTAGTAATCCAACTTTATATTTAAGTTTTGCTTTTATATTTAATGTACTAAATTTATCCGTTTCATTTGTACAATTTAAATCTTCTGTTGCATTATATTCTTTAAACTCCATATATCTGGATACTTGTCCTCCATCTAGATACCATCCATTCGTTTTTTCATTTCTTTGGCTTCTATCATTACAAAATATAGTATCTTCTATATAATCTGAATAATCAAATAAATATTTTTCATACCATTTATCTATTCCCGTCTTTATTGTTGAATTTATTTTATTTACATCGCTATCATATAACATTTCATTTTTAGCATTCTCTATATTCTTTCCACTAGCAAGATTTATATAATAATAATGACTATCCCCTGATGAAGCATTAGCAAGATAGTATATGTATGATATTGTTTCACACTCTCCGGTATTATTCCAGCATGTATAATGATTATTATTTAGACTTGTATTGAGTGTATTATAACTACTATTCCAAATACTGATTGAGTTATTACTATTTAAAATATATTTGTTCCCATCATATGAAAAATCGTTAGAAAAAATTGTTAATTCCGTTACCTTGTAGTATCTCATTAAATAACTGTTATCACTGAATGAGTACATTAGATCATTGCATTTATTATTATTTGCATTTTTACATACATACTTTTTTTCTACATTTGAATAATCATTAAACCAGTCTTTTCTTTCTATTGTTGATGCATTGTTTATTGTATATGTTCCATCGCCATTATCTGTGTAACTGTCTCCATATGTATAAATATCATTATATTTATTCAGACTATTTCCATTAAGTAATGCTATATAGTACATAGTAGTACCATTTACTCCCACTATATAATAAATATAATTATTAGAATAGTTTTGCTCATTACTTCTAAATGTATATTTTCCTACTAAACTTGGATAATCTTCAACTGATGTTATTTTTGATGGATTATTTAATATATATTTGTCATTATTTGTGCCTCCAACTGATACTGAGTCTCCATACCAAAATATGGTTGAAAGTGAATCAGATGTTATTACATTTTCTTCATATGACAACGACTTACTCTCAATTGGATAAGTTTTATTGTACATGTATCCTATGTAAGCTAATGAATTATAAGCTGAATTATATTGCGTTACTCCAAATTGGGAATAATGAGAATTAGTGTTGAGTGGAATAACATTAGCCATTGTATTACTATTATATGATTCTACTAGATATATTTCTGAACATGTTTCATTTTGTGTTGTTTTCATACAAGTATACTTACCTATTAGGTCTTGATATGTTGAATCATTCCATGTTACTTGTTCAATATCCCCAGAAATAGAAAATACTTTATTAGTTGAATCATATGTATAAGTAGTTCCATAATAATAGTTATTATTTAGATTTTTATAACTATATCCATTATATCCAACATGTGTTCCTCTTGTATCAAGGCATTGATTGTTTTCTACTTCTCCATTATAGAGAAGTCTTGCTCCTCCTGTATCTGTTGTTCTAATAAGTTGCCAACAGTGATTAGCAAATATTACATTGTTTTTGTTCTTTATTGTAGTTCCATCTTCATTATTACTTGCATACCAATGATAAATATCTCTAGTAGATTTAGATTCATCCATGCTATCTTGATGTGCTCCTGTATATTTTTTAGCTAGGCCTCCACTATTTGCTTCATCTTTTAATACATTATACAGACTATATTCTGCTCTTCTTTTAATTCTATTAGAATCTGCTTTTACATAATTTGTATCTAATACTACTTCAACATTGTCACCATCAACAGGTAAGTCTTCTGTTTCTATATCTTCTTTAAAGCTTGCTTTTACTTTAAATGTACATCTATCTCCACTATTCAATTGATGATATTTAATTGGCTCTTCTCCATCTGCATACGTGACAGTGTAATCTATATATTTTTCTTGATCTTCTGTTAATTCTATATCAGATACTGTATTTATCATAGCATCTATATCTCCAGCATTAACTGCATCTACAGTAAATTCATAATAGTCTCCCGGATTATTAAATTTTACAGTAGCGGATACTTCTGTGTTTTCTGAATCAATAATTGGAGTATTTGCTTCTACACTTCCTTCAGTTACTTGTAAGTTTTCAAAATGAACATCATATGTACTACTGAATACTGTGAATACTCCTCCAATATTAACTGCACTTGTAATGTATGCAAAACCTACAATTAAAAGAATTGCTAGTATTACTACCAATTTTGTATTTATATGTAGTTTTTTTCTTCTATTTCCCATACACTACCTCTATTTTATATTATACAATAAAAAGATATAAAAAAATAGAGATTACTCTCTATTTAGTTTGTATCAATTACATATGGACTTTCCATTGTACCATCACCTGAAGAATAAGTAGTAGTTGATTTAAGAGATATTGCTGGACGTACTCCATTGGCACTTGTTGTATAACTTATAGTATTTATTTTTCCTGTACTTCCCACTACTCTATTATAGGTATTGGTTCCTTCACTACCATTAGGATTAGATAACCAATAAACTCCATTGTTAGCACGAATATTATTATTATTTAAAAGATTAACTTCTTGATAAGTTAGAAGTCCTACAGGATATGTTAGTTTTGCTTTACTATTATTGGTACTAAATGAATCTAATTCATTTGGACATGATAGATTACTTGATCCTATTGTACCAAATACTAATTTAGAGCCAACTACTCCTCCATTTGGATTCCAAGCTCCATAATCACTAATTGTTCTATCTGAGCAGTAGATAGTATCTTCTATTTTTGAGCCATAATTTAATAAATATTTTTTATACCAGGCATCTATTCCAATCTTTAAGGTTGAATCATATGTATTAATATCTTCAGCATAAAGCATATCATTTAAAAAATCTTGTAAACTCTCACCATTCTCTAGTGGTACAAATGTTGGTAAATAATCATTAGTAGTATATAATATATAATTCAAAGTGCTGCACTCATCTGTTGCTCCATATGTATCACAATAGTAATGATTACTATTCCACAATGCTCTGTTGTTAGGATCTATCGTATCCCAAAATTGAACTCTATTTATAGAATCTAATTTATACTTATTAGTGTTTCCATCATATGTATATGAATTTGCATAAATTTTATCATTCGACATTCCAACGTCTTGTGTTCCAAAAACATTAGTTGATGCGACCCTTTCTATACCACTAGAGCATGTTATACCTAAATCATTATCTGTACAAAAGTAATAATCTGAATTAATTGAAGAATATGAATTAACCCATTCTGATTTCTTAATAGATGTTGTATTAGTTAAAGCATATGTACCATCGTGATTATCAATATAACCTGTTCCAAAATACATGACCGCATCAATATCATTTAATGTTTTTCCATTATATAATTCTAATCCAGCGACAGTTTGACTATTTACATAAACAACATATAATGTATTATTACATGTTGATGAATTTTCTGCTATACATATGTATTTTCCTATTAATGACGAAGATATATCGCTATATATTCCACTAGATGGATTTTCTAAAGTATACTGTGAAGAACTATAAGATACACTGTCTGCATAATAGTATGTAGAATTTGCATTTAATGTTGTTGTAGAATAAACACCTCTTCCCCCTCCTCCTATACCAGTTAAATATCGTCTGTTTTTGAACATATAATTTATGGCTACTATTGATCCAGTTACTTTTGATTGGACATTATATTGTAATGCTCCAAATTGTGAGTAATTAGCAGTTTCTTTTAGTGGAATAACTTCATATTTTGTACCACTATATAATTCATCTACTAAGTATAATGTTGTACAAGTACCATCAGTATTTGTGCTTTTACATGTATATTGTCCAAGTTTTATTTCTCCAGTTGTTATGTTTCCACTTAATGAGAATTTTTTTGCAACTTCATTGTATGTATAATCTGTACCATAATAATATGTATCAGATAAAGATGTTGTTACAACCTTAGAATATCCAACATGGTTTCCTCTAGTATTTAGGCATTGGTTATTTTCTACTTCTCCATTGTATATTAGTTTTGCTCCTCCTGTATCTGTTGTTCTAATAAGCTGCCAGCAATGATTTGCAAATATTACATTGTTTTTATTTGTTACTGCTGTTCCATCTGTATCATTTGTTGCATACCAGTGATAAATATCTTTGGTTGAAAGTGATGCATCCATACTATCTTGATGAGCTCCTGTATATTTCTTTGCTAGTCCTCCACTCTCTGCTTCATTCTTTAATACATTGTATAAGGTATTCTCTGCTCTACGTCTTATTCTATTAGAGTCTGCTTGAATATAATCTACTGTAAATGTTAAATCTAATGATATGGCTTCATCAGGTAAATCCTCTTCATTAATATCTAATTTATAATATAATCTTATTTTATATACGCATGAATCTCCTGCGTTTAATTCTTGATACTGAGCTAATGCTTCTCCATCTTCATAAGTAATTGTATATTCTACTAATGGAGCAAATTCTTCATCTATCTCAATAGAAGAAAATGTATCTATCATGGCATCTATAGTACCTTCATTTACTGCATCTACTGTGAACTCATAATAGTCTCCAGGTTCATTTAATTCAGCATAAAAAGATACTGATGTTTGATTTTCATCAATAACTGGTTTATTGGCTTCTACACTACCTGATTTAACTTGTACATTTTCAAAGTGTATATCCCATGTATTTCTAAAAATACTAGATATACCTGATAATGATAAGTCTCTTGTTAGATAGGCAAAACCAATACTAATAAATAATATAAGTATAATTAAAATTTTTGTATTTGTTTTATTTAAACGTCTCATATATTATTCCTCTATTATTCATTATAGCATAAAAAAATAGAGATTGCTCTCTATTTTTTCTTTACTTTATCATTAAATATTCCATTACTTTCTTCTTTAGTAAATCCTGGAATTGATCTATCATCATGGAGTGGTACTCTATATGTACCGTTTTGTAACTTATATCTTACTTCATTATAATCTAGGTAATCTATAGCTCCATTAGATTTAATAGCTATATATTTATTATTATTAGAATCTTCTAATACTCCATTATCATTATATGATAATAAAGTCATAACACTATATCTATCTTCATCTTCTTTATTAGAAATAAAATTAATATTAAGTCTATTTATATCACTATTTTCTGTTTTAAATAATAATTCTCTTAATCTTACTTGATATGGAATTTTATCTATTGGAGGTAAATCACTAGATGTTACTAATTTAGAAAATACTGTAGCTTTTCC
>AUXO016086160.1_pt1 | contig 13286 bp, 8 predicted proteins | sample 768731 | NCBI WGS metagenome assembly AUXO01 (sample SAMN02715735, study PRJNA202380) | gut metagenome | biome: sheep rumen | host: Ovis aries | place: New Zealand: Palmerston North
TCTGTTTCGTATTTCTGTCTCATAATGTACCTACTATATCACTTTTTTGATGTGAACACAAGTTCTTAGAGAACGAATAAGTCACGCGGAAAAACAACTCGACGCCTTAAAAATCCGCCTTGACCGCGATACGTACTACACCCGCTACAAAGTTATCACGCCCGAAAATCATCCGACAAATACGTCAGCAATCTCGACAATCGCAGATGCAATCTTAATGGAGCCGGAAGCAATTCAGTTGGTGGCACGCTCCATTGGCGATAATTTGGAAATGGACAAGGATTGGGAGATGATGACCGACTTTGACAAAGACGAGTTCTTGCGCAAGAAAATCGTCCGCGAGTTGTAAAAATAAACTATCTGAAAATGATTATTAACGGCGTGTTCGCATAAGGTTGCTTGAACAACGTCCAACTAAAAATGGGTGACCTAAAGCTAGTCGGACATTTTCACATTTTTTTTAACGCCAACAAATCACGGAGAGTATTTTTTTGGAGAGCAAGTCGTCGACGGAATTGGGCGGACGAGGCAAAGCAGTCGGGTCGTCACAAAGAGCGGAGACGCCCAACTCAACCATCTTATCTTTTACCCAGCTACGCAACGCTTCAAAACCTTCAGCGGCTTTTGCCTTGAGTTGTGGAATCAAGAAATTACGGTAAAACAAACGATAAATCGTAGCTTCCAAATGCGCGACGACTTTACTTGGCGGCAAATCTTTCGGTATCGGGTCTTTATCCGGATTAGCTTCAAAATACTCGTTAATTTTCTTGGCAAGCGGTCTGGAAATTCGCAACGCCGCCATGCCTTTCGTAGCAATCGCGTACTCGCACCATAAATCAATATTGGCAGCAGTGACTTCGCGAAGCAAATCGAACGGAATTTTACTATTCTTAAATGAGTCCGCAGAAATTTCCTTATCACCGCCATAAACGTTAATCGGGTCGTAGCCATAAATCTTATCGAGATACCTGCTATCCTTGACGGGGCGGAGTTCACCTTTACGCTCACCTTTGTTATAACGGCTCAAATACAATCCATGTGCTTCAAATGCGGGCATAAACGATTCGAGAATTTCTTCGCCAAATTCTACGCGGAACTGAGCGGCGACAATTTCAACCCAATCCTTCTTCATTTGAGCTTCCATATCAGACAAAGCTCCGAACTTATCTTTCGGCACAAACAACAATACATGGAAATGCGGATGCCAACCAGCATTAGTTTTCGGCTTTCCATTCTCATCAAAGTTTTCATCACTGTCATTGATGGTGATTTCGAGCCTGCGAATATTGCCAACTAAACCCATTTCGGCTTGACGTTTCTGCGCGGGGCGACCGGAAACCAAAAACTTATCCCAAGAATTTTGCAAAACTCTAAGTAAACCATCGAGATTATTCCAACGATGATAGATTGTAAGCGTCATCATCGCAGGCACACAGTCGTTCAGGTAAGCCCAAGCAATCGCCTTCTGAATACGCAAACGCCACTTATAAAGTTCCTTCGGAGCGTCAATCGGGTCAAGCCAAATAGAATGCGACCGGCAAACGTCATCCATTCGGATTGTTTGATTTCCATCCTTCTCGGACGAAACGATATCAACGTACTCCTCACAAAATAAATCTTTCGAAGTTGGAATTCTAGGAGACTTAACAGCATTTTGAGCAGAATCAAAGAACAACGAATTCTTTTCCTTAGCGGAATTACGCAAAGATTGATAGTACCAAGGAGAATTTCGCCAATCAACAAACTTCGGGTCAATACCATGTTTACGCAAGCGAGCAGTCAAAGGTAACATAGATTCATGAGCAAACTTCAAAGACGCAAACAAATCAAGCATGGTTTCAATAGGACGTTTCAGATTCTCCTTATTCCAAACGCGACGCCAATCCAACCCAAGCAACTCATCAAAGTCCTCAACCGACCGCAACGAGAGATAAAGTTTGGCACGCAAAAGCATTTCCCACTTGTCCTTACGAGTCAGCACCTTCGCACCAAGCAATTCGCTGGGAAGTTCGACAAAAAGCGGAGCGGTAGGAGCGGTTCTATAGTACCGAGGACTTTCGGCGTCAAAATTCTGGACGCCCACACCAAGGCGAGAACGTCGCTTACTATTGAAAACCATTCCAAACAAGTTACTGAATTTCTTTTTAAGACTCTGAATCTTTTTTCCCACGACGACCTCACCTCCTCTTCTCGCCGCTTAACGACAACAATTATCAAAAAAAGCAACACCCACCGTCTCTGGTGAGTGTCGCTTTCAAAATTTCTTCCAAAAAGCCTTGAAAATTTACTTCCCTTGATATACAATCGCTTCGTTTTAAGTTTTGAAAACTCATTGCGAAACGCAATTCACGTGAAGCCTTTTACCGAGTTCAGTGAATTCGCTCACCGAATTTGTGTAGCAGCTTTAGTGATTAGTACTCACCAAAGTTCGGGCTTTCTGGAGAATGATAACACATTCACCAGTCAGAGCTCTGCAAGTCTAGGAAACTTGCAGGGCTCTTCGCGTTTTATACAGTCTATCTATAGCTCGTCCTCCACTAAACTTCAATAATTTTTTTAGTCATTTCGACGCGTTCAAGAATAATCCTTTTTTCTGTTCTCGAATATTCAATAGAAGTGCAATGCCGTAGAAAACCAAATTCCCCAAAGAGATTTGCAAACTAAACTTTTCACAGACGACGATTTAGTTTGGCAACAACATCTTGTAAATCGGATTCAGTCCGTTCGTTTAAATTAAAACCTTTCTGGAAATACTCTCTGAGCAATCTGTTAATATTCTCATTGATTGCGATTTTTCCTTGCTTGGACACAAAATCTTTCTTGACAACGAGATTTACTCTTATGCCGAAGTTTGCGTTTTGCGCCACGATTAACTTGCGAACGTTGTTGCTCCGTGTATCAAAAATACCCACATATATTGCTCGATATAGAAATTATCATTGATTAAATATACGGAGCTATAAAACGCTTCCATACATCCTTGGTAATGCCTTCATCATCTAATGTTTCTTTTCCATCCATATTCATTATGCCCGATACAACAATATTACCGTTAATCAATTTGGGCGTATAAATCTCGTTATAAGACTTACCATTAGAAAATATATAAACATTATCAGAAATTCCTATACTAAGTTGTCCAAATGATTCGTCCAAAAAGACTTTTAATTTCTTTACAGACTTACCATCTCTATAGAAAGTATAAATACTTGTTCTACTATCTGTAGGTTCGATAATAACGCTATATATCGGGCTTTCTTTTTCGAGTTGCTTACACAATGTTGCTAACATTATATTAACTTTCTCAAAACAGGTTAGCATATGTCTGTGAATATCTAAATCAGTAACGCTGTTATCAATTGGCTTGTTAATTTGCAACTTCTTAAAATAATCAACGTTATCGGATGGTGAATGAGAAAATTTTTTCTCGTGGCTGGAAATCAAATTTTTCTCTTGGAGTTTCTGGCTTATAGCCACTGCGACATCTGCTATTTGAGGATTATTCAATTCAGCTACAAGCGACAGAAAATCAGCAACATTAGATGCTATGTCTTTGCGTTGTTTTAAGTCATGTACCAAACTACCTAAATTATGGCTTTCTAATGGAGCTAACGCTTTCTCTAATTCAGCACATTGTTTCTGCCAGTGTAGTACATATTGTGCTCTTATTTGAGGGTTGTATATTCCCTTATGAATGACGGCAGGAAAAATCTTTTCCTTGTACACGCGATCGCGCATAATTTCCAAAACTTCATACATGCAATTAGCAGATCTCAAATAAGCATCTGAAATCAATAATATTGTATAATCCATATTGCTTATAGACTGCATATACTCTTTGATACTTTTCCAAGGCTTTATATCAATTTTATCCCGATGTAAATTGATTCCTTGATTCATCGATAACTTATCATATATCTCATCTGCAATCTCATTATCTGCCCAGCAATAAGACAAGAAAATCTCAACCATTCTACTCATCTCCTATAAAACATAATCCATCTTCTACTTCAACCGCTCGTACACAAATGAGTGTACTGAAATGCTTTTTTTATTCTACCTAAAGTACAAATTTCCTGCTATACTGTATTTTTTTGGAGACAAGACTTTAGAAGAAACTTCCAACAAATCATATACAAAAATACAAAAACTCAAAATATATGTTCATGATAATGTCGTCCATGACTTCGGAATATTTCTTACATTAAAAGCGACTTTATCCCAAAATGCCATATTCATCAAAAATATTGTCGAGTTCAACATTGTTTGTAGCATGACGCACTCTATCGCATATGGTGTCTTCAGACATATCTAGTCGAATAGAAATATCCTGTCCGCGTATTGTTTTCACATGAATCATTTGGATTCTTTCGACGGCGGACTTTTGTTCGGCATATTCGGCAAGACTTTTTGCCTTGCTGAGGTAGTCTCTGAAGTCGGGATTATGAGGTTCCAAAATATCGACTATGTAACCGTTATCGTTGCGGCGTACAACGAGAAAATCAGGATAAAATTCTCGGCAATTATTCTGCTCGTCTAAACGCGGCAAACATAACGACCACTGTTTTCGCGGAGGATTTCTCAGCCAACAGACAAAGTCTTTGCGCTGCTGCTCTTCGCGCAAGACAGTTTCCTCCCAAGTGTTGAGCTCAATTGTTGCCGTTCCTGTCGTTTCTTCAACGAACAGATGATCCGAATAAATTCTACCAGAAGCATCATGCGTCATTGAGATTGACTCTGGCAAAGAAAAATTATGTTTGCTGATAATATCACTGTCCGAAACAATATCGTCGTATTCATCTTTCAATTTGAGCGGAAGACTAACTGTTTTCCGTCTGAATTTATCGCACAGCTTGTGAAATCTTCTTTCAGCGAAATTTTCCAGCTGTTCAAGGCAAACGGGATTGCCAGAGAAAAGAATTACGTCAATCTTGCCGTCATCAATGTCATCGGCGAAATTTATCAAATATCTGTTGGCGACGCCCGCTTTCTTCAGCCGCGCTTCGGCTTGACGGAATTGTCTATCTATATCAGAATCCGTCGTAACGAACAAATTTTGACTGACCGCTTGAATTACACTCTCACCGAACGCGTCAAAAATCTGTGCGGACAATTTGAACTCCTTTGCTTGTCGGCTGAGCGATTCATATTCGCCTGACCCCTTCAGCTTGTCAATATAATTGCGAATGAATGCAGCGACTTCGTCAAGCGTGCTATCGAACTCCGTAACGGATAACGCGCTACGCATAAGAAAATGCGCTAGTTTAAACAGCGACTGCAAGTAGTCGTTATTTTTTTCGCTCCTGACTTTGTAAGTCAATAGAGCCATTGAGTTAATCGCGTTGACAATTTCCGCACGGTCAAAAGCAACTTTAACCGGCTCAGCTTTTTTCGCAACAAAACCGGTCGTCTCAACCGGATCGCTTATCGATGTCAATTCAAGCGCGGCAACCGGTTGCGGCTCAACCACAGGAAAATTTTCGTCGCTCAAAGTCGGCAATGTGCTGGAAGAATTTTCAAAGTTCGTCGATAAAATTTTTCCAACACCTTTAACCGTCAACGTGACAATTTTTTTGTCGCCAAGCCGTTCATCGATAATTTCGGTCGGAATTGCTCCGTCCTCTGATTTTCGAAAAGCGGTTAATATTTCCTGAACGCTATTTTGGTCGAAGTACGGCAAATACAATCGAACTTCGTTCAAGGTGTCATCAACTTCAATGCGCCGTTGCAGTGGCGTCCGAATCATACGCCCCAAAAGTTGCGCAATGTATGTTGCGTCGACTGCGTGGCGGAAAGACATCATCGTTTCGGCTTGCGGACAATCCCAGCCCGTCGAAAGATTTTCCTTGAAGAAAACCACACGGATTTTATCATTGCCCGAAATTCTTGACGGCTCGCAATACAACACGCGCAAATTGTTTATCGTCAAATCGGATTGAGTTTGTCCGAACGTGTGCACGACTTCACCGACTTCAAACGTTATGCCCGTTCGTTGACAAATTTTTTTCAAGCACTCGTCAAGATTGGTCGCCGAAATTTGATTATTGGTACCATTCTCGACTTGCACGACGAATATCGGATTGAAAGTCTTATCGTGTTGCTCAGTGATGTATTGCCGCCAATGCTCGCATTTGCTTTTCCACTCATCGGCAGCCGCTTCCAAAATCGTCATGTCTTTTGCGACGGATGTGCTCGTTTGTTCGTCGGGGTAGATTACGATAATTTTTTCCTTCAGCAAGCCGGAAGCTTTAACTTCCTCGTTTGTCACAACAACTTGATGAATCGTCGCAGAACTTGCAACAACCAAAATATTGAAACGTTCCGGCGTTGCACTCATTCCGATAACCAGCGGAACAGCGTCAAAATTATCCTCCGCGCTACCTTTGATGAATTTCTGCATAATTGTCGTCGCACGTCCTGCCGCCCTGCCTTTCATGCCGCGATGTGCCTCGTCAATTATGAAATAAATTTTGTCAGACTTCTCCTTGACGGTATTTTGCAACGTCTCCCAAATCGTATACTGCCGAAAATCTGAATGCTTGGTAAGATTACTACCTTTGCCGAGCTTTTGTGTGTTCAGAAAATAAATTTTCCCGTCGTCCAAAGTTTGTTGGTCGAAGCCGTCATCTTCAATCATGACAAGTTGCCCGTGATTTATTTCGTCAGCTCTGAAATAAAATTTGTCACACGATTGCCGATTTAGTTCGGGCGAATCACTCAGCCAAACAAAAATTGCATTGGGTTGAGCAGGATATTTCTCGTCGCCGCGATAAACATTTTCCACAAGCGACGCCAGCATTATCGTTTTGCCGGCTCCCGTCGGCGCGGTGAAGGAAATTGCTTGCGTTATTGCAGTTGCTCTGTACGTTGATTGCGCGACCGCCAAAAATGTCCGCAGTCGACGCACCGCTTTAGCTTGAAATGGGAACAGTTCAAATTTCATTTCGTCACCCGCTGATCTTAAAATTTTCCATATAGTCGCGGTAAAGTTGATACGTCGTCTTATCCGCGAAATTTTTTATCATGGCGCGATAGCCGCTTTCCGAGTCGGTGATAATAAAAATCGTATCGATATTTTGACTGTCGAGAACTGCGCGTTCAAAGTCGCTGAAATATTTTTCGTCGAGCAGGACAGCAAAATTATTTTCGGGCAGAATCATCATCGGCGGTAAATTTTTTTCGTCGACTGTCGGACACACGCCTAGACACCCCGACTTAAACCAAAGCAACGGCAAAATTTCTTTGAATTGCCTGCCGAGCGCAACGAAATTTTTGTCGAGAAATCCGAGCTTGAAAAATGCGGCATTTGCTTTGAACCCGTCAGCCATCGGCAAATCGGAGCCGAGATAATTTCCTTTGAGCGGCGCACCGTTGATGTCGTGCCCTTCGATACTGCAGACCGTTCGTTGCCACGTTACATATCGGGCGACGCCAAGTTTTTGCCATTCGTCATCTGCGGGCGTGTAACCTTCGCGACGAAGATTTCTTTCCTCAGCGTCGGAAACTTCATTGTTGGTTACAAGAATGCAACGACGTTCCCCACCGTCCTCAGCGTTGAGCAAGTTGACCGCGTGAAGAGTGGTGCCACTGCCCGCGAAAAAGTCTACAATCAGCGCGTCGGGCTTATTCGCAACAAAAAATTTCAGTGCATCGCGCACGGCATACAACGACTTCGGAAATGAAAATCTATTGCCACGGAATACATTTGTTAATAAAGCTGATCCATAGGCAGATGCGTCGTGTGAAGCTATTTTCCATTGAGTTGGAGCAATCCATTTGTCTGCTTTACCAGCTATACTTTGTGCAATTAATGAGCCATCAGGTTTTCTGCCAAGAATTTCATAATCACCAGTCAAAATTTTTTGATATTCTCCGTCAGGTAAATAATTTACTGTAAAACCGTACGACGTTTCTTTTCCTAAACGAACTCGTCCTTGTTCAATTCGTCGTTTAAGTTCTTCAGAACTTACTTGCCATCTTCCTTCGTTTCCATTCGTTCTTATCGGTAAAATTTGAATTAAGCCCTCAAAATCTTCATCCTTATGTTTTTCAAGCGGAATGGTTTTACCAACCTTAACGATTTCTTTGGTTTTGGGATTAGCATAAATTGCATAGTAGAGATTAGGTACTTCTTGACGTGACGCGCTAGTCCCTCTGCGCATCATTGAAGTCCAACTTGGTTCGTGACTTGTTTCTGTGTTATCAGGCTCATTGGAGCGTATAGCAGAAGGAGACCATTCATTGCCAAGAGGCAATGGACAAGGTGTAGCATTGCCAAACATTACAAAATAAATGTATTCATCCGCTCGGCGAAATCCTTGCTCATTTGATACACCTTTGGGATTTATGACTGACGAAATCATCTGAATACGTACACCGCGAAAAATTTCCTCCAGCAGACAGCCTAGGTGCAAATATTCATGTTCGTCAATCGTTACAATCAAAACAGAGTCACGCGGATTCAAAAGTTCTTTGGCAAGCTTGAGCCGCTTTTCCATCATCGAAAGCCATTTGCTGTGCCGATATTCGTTGCTCGCGTCGACATAATCGTTGTTATATTTCCAATCGCGTGCGCCGGTGTTATACGGCGGGTCAATGTAAATGCAATCAACCTTGCCGACGTAAAGATATTTGAGCAGTTGGAGCGCGTGATAATTATCTGCCTCAATAAGCGCGTGCCACAACGACGAATCGGGCGCATTGCTGACGGTATCAAGCGGTTGCAGGTATGGATAAATTTCCGTGCCGAATTGAGCGACGCTTATCAGTTCGTCGACATTACAAGAAATTTCTTCACCATCGGCAAGTCTCACGCAAGAAACTTTTTCGCCGACAATATTCGTGACGCGATAAACTTCATTAACCTTGCCGGCTTTGAACGCGACGAGAGATTTTTTCTTGACGTGGACATCATAAAGCAGCGTGCATTCGGGATTCTGCGGCTCAAAAACCAATCCGAATTTTTTCGTACGCTTGAGCAAGGCAACTTCCTTTTCGATAAGACAGCGCAGTTTTTCATCGGATATTTCCCGAATCAAATCATCTAAGACGGACATAAAAATCACTCCAACGACGCCATTAAAATTTCAGTTGACAGAATTATTTTGAGCAAGTTCCTTAATTCGTTCTAATGAAAGCTTAGTAGCTTCCTGAATTTTGTCGATTGTCATCCCCATACGAATCATATTAATAGCAACAGCTTCATATCCTTCATTACGTCCTTCGTTACGTCCCTCATTACGTCCGTCTTCGTAACCTTCTTCAAAACGAGATTTAAGCGCGTCGTCTAAATTCCATTCCATTGCTAACATATTGAAAACCTCCTCGGAGTGTTCGACAAGATAATTTCCCATGATTCCGCTGTTGAGACAAAATTTAACGGCGCGACTAATCGCATCACGGTACGAAAGTCCCTGTCGAATACCTTCCTTAACTTTGCCGACCAACGTGCTGTAATCGTAAAGATAATTGCATTTTTTCAACAAGGGTTGCGGCAAACCATAATTGATATTAAATGCCGTAACGATTAATTCCAAGTATTCGGAATCACCGTCAAAAGCATCGGACAACCGCATTTTTCTTTGCAAAGGTTCATTCCTGTCTCCGTTATAAAGCACGAAAAATTTCGGAGTGGGAAACTTTATCAGCCCTTTGTAATACAGTCGCCTCTTGCTTTTAACCAAGTTGTTCAGGAGTTCGGCGACATACGACAGACACCGGAACGGCATATTTTCATTGACCGTGCTTTGATGTTCGATGAGCACAAGAAAATGGTTGTCTATTGTACAAGAAATATCGTTCTTTTGCTTATCGAAGAAAATTCCTTCAAGTGTGTTGATTTTTAATTCGGTCGAATCGCTGTAGTTCGTGCCGAGAACAGCATTACACAAGGAAAGAAGTCTGGTTGGTTCATTGAAGTAGGCGCAAAAGACCGAATCCCTATACCGAGCGTTATATTCTGCCATACACTTCACCTCGACAGTATATCATGAAATTGAGTTTGTTGAGCAAGCAGACGTTTAGCCTTAGCGTCACGAACGCGTTTTGCTGACAGCAAGAAAGTGAGAAAAATCTTGCTCATTAAGCAAATAGAATAAGCCGTTGCGTTCAACGAGTTGTCCAACATAGAGCAAACAAGCTAAATGCCAAAGTTCTTTATCGAAGTCATAATCGCTATTGATAAGTTACACTTGATGTTCGAGCTGTTCAAGAACCAGAATTAAATTGGCAGAAGTCGCCCGAAGTTTTTTGAGTTTAGAAAATCGCAAAGAGAATTACCTGTAGCGACTATAACACAAAGGAAAAGGTTTGTCACGGAATGCACTCAAATAGTGCAAAAGTAGTGCACGCGGTTTCTGATGGATGTGCTAAGATATGGGAAAGTAGATTTTTCGTAAAATGTTCACTTACACATTTCACTTCGTGAAATGTAAAAATTACGTCGTGCCGCCGTTTAGCTGCGCAGAAAGGTTGCCAGTCGCTATCGCTCCTTGAACCTGCGGTTGGCTAAAGAAGGGAGGAAAATCTTAATGGCGATGTATCATTTTCGAATCAAGTCGGACAAGAAACCCAGCGGTGCAAAAGTTTCGGCTGTTCAACACGTGGAATATATCAACCGTGAAGGAACTTTTGCTCACGACGAGCTTTGGAATCAAAATAATAAATTTGTCGGGAATGTTATCACGACGAAAGAGACACCTACTGCCTTCGACGGACTGAATGCACTCCTATACAAGACAGATGAATTCGGCTCTATCCGAAATACAAAGCAAGGAATAGAGACAACGGAAAATGCGTCCTTAACGACGATTTCGATTGCGTTAATGCTGGCAGAAGAAGCAATGGGACACAAGCCGCTGATTATAAACGGTTCGCCGAAGTTTCGTGGACTGGTCTTGAAAGTAGCATTTGAATCAAATCTCCCCATTTCTTTTCAAGATAAACTTATGCAAAGAGAGATAGAGCGACGAAAAAAAGAACGCGACAATGAATTGCGGCGTTTCTTGAGGAATGGCGGCAAAATTATCACCAAACGTCCAAATACCCAGCCACGTATTTGTCCAGCTCATGCCAAAACAATAGATGAAGCAACGAAAAAAAGATTTTCCTTGCCGGCATTATCTGACCTCTCAAGACTCAAATCGTCGTCGGGCACAAAGGAACTAAACCCGGAGGAAACCCGTGACATAGAAGAATTAGTGCAAGAGCAATACAGGCTCGTTCGTTATGATTTTTCTGCCGAGCAAAAAAGATTAGCCGAGCTGACTGCGAAAAAAATTTTGGAGAATATGTCGGAAGCTAATAAAGAAGAAACTGCGCTTTCGCACGTGGAGTATATCAATCGGGAGCGAGCGTTTGAGAATCGTGGTGGTTGCCTCTTTCACGCTCATCACCTGCCGAAGTGGGCAGAGGACGACCCGAAAGTATTTTTTGAAGCGGCAGACAAATACGAAGGAATAGGAAATCGTCGTTATAGAGAAATAGAATTTGCCTTGCCCAATGAATTAAAAACGGTGGAGCAGTACAGGCAAATTATTGACGCCTTCATAGCAAAACATTTGAGCGAGCATTATTACGCTTATGCGATACACAACAAAATTGGAGTGATGTCGGAAGGGCAACATCATCCGCACGTTCACATTATGTTTTCGGAACGGCTGATAGACGACGTGGAAAAAAGAAAAGAACGTCCTGCTGAATTCTTTTTTCTGTATCCGGCACGAGCAAAAAAAGACGGCTCCCAACCTTCCTTCCAGGAACGATGGAAACGCGGTGCGCCGAAGAATCGCAGGTGGACGAATAAAAATTACCTGTTGGAATTACGTGCGGACTTTGAGCAAATACAAAATGAAGTGTTGTCACGAAACGGCTTTTCCATTCGCGTTGACCATAGGACGTTAGAAGCACAAAAGGAAGAAGCGGAACAAAACGGCGATTCTTTTCTTGCCAGACTTTTTAGCCGGGTGCCGGAAAAATATATTGGGCTAATCTCGTGCCAAGAAGCCGACGAGCCAAAATTGGAACGGCTGAGAAAATTCCGCACTTTGCGTAGGCAACATTTCGATTTGGTCATGAAGTTAGACAAAATGACGAAAGAAGCAGAAGAATTGGAAGTCAAAGACGCCGTTCAACTTTCTTCCACCAATGCCAAAACTTTAATGGAGTCAGAAGAGTACAAGACACAAAAATTTACCTCTCAACATCTTGCGGCAATGAGGAATAGAATGCTGAAAGCAATCGCCAACGTCAACAAATGGAAGCGGCTTATCCTTTCTCAGCACGACGCCGAAGAACAAGCCAAACTCCAATATATGACAAAAACCGAACAACAAATCTGGCAAAAATATTTTGAAGCTCTGGGACAGCAAAAACGTCTGGAAGATTTTCTGAAGACGCTCAAAAAACCAGATGAATCAGATAGGGAAGCAATGTCCGCTTATGAGCAAGTCGTAGCTGGTGTCAAATCCAAAATCTATATCTCATTCACCAATTCTTTGACTTTGAAAAAAGCAGTGGAAGAAATCGCGAGCAAGCTTTAATCGCCCGAATGCAAGAAAAATATTCAGTTGGTCATTCACCAGATTTTACAATCAAATAGTTACGCGCTTAAGTGGCTGAAAAAAGCGAGTGACGAACTGGACAAAGCCGTCGACGACCTCTCAAATGCTCTGTCCACACAGACAATGGAGGAGCCGCAAACGAGTTTCAAGACGCAAGAAGTCTATGACTTTATTCGTCGCCAATATTCGAAGCTGAAGGAAGAACGAGAGGAGCTGTTTGAGCAAAAATTCTGGCTCAAACGAAAAATCATATCGCCGGAACGAGCTATCGCTATGGCGAAAAATATTTTTGTGCACGGGGAATTCAAGCGTCTTCGCGAACAGATTCGCAGGTACAAAAAAGATGAGCAACGCCTCGCTCAAAAATTATTCGCTTACCGTAAGGAAGAAAAAGAGTTCAATAGTAGAAATTGGACAGTTTTACCGCGCTCGACTTTCTTGCGTGAACAATATTATTTGACGAAAGAGAGGATGTTGCTGGAAATGAAACAAGCGCGGCTCGCCCAAACAAAGGCTTCTCTGCAAAACAAGCAAAGCGAACTGGAATCATTGTGTCAGTCACACGAAGCAAAAAAGAAAACCAAAGAAATAGCGGCAGGGATTCTTCGCAAGAACTTAAGATTCGTTCATCAGTTGGAGGAAATGGAAAGTCGTGATAAAAAGCTTAGAACAGGTGTTCACAAACGCTTAAGTAAAGTATGAATATGAGAAATTTTAATCAAAGTC
>AUXO010993849.1_pt1 | contig 13285 bp, 13 predicted proteins | sample 768731 | NCBI WGS metagenome assembly AUXO01 (sample SAMN02715735, study PRJNA202380) | gut metagenome | biome: sheep rumen | host: Ovis aries | place: New Zealand: Palmerston North
ATGACATCTCAGAATGGAATTAAATCCACATACAAACTTACCATTAATGATGCTAAAACAAGTGGGAATAGTGGTGCTTCTTTGAGCATACAGCCGATGAGTTCTGCAATGTCATCAGATGACAACACCTATACACTTGATATAGGATATCCCACTAATAAATTTGTTACCGCTTTTAGTATTCTTACCGATAACCAATGGTCAATATTATATCAAAGTAACGAGGATGTTACTCAGTCCGATTACTGTTATACTATTGCTGACGACGGAAAACTGATAGTTACTTCAGCACCTAGTATCACAAAATCTAAAACTACTATGAAGACTGAAGCATCAGGTGGAAAATGGTGGAAAGATATGACCGAATTTCCCATTACCGCTCAAGTTACATTAAAAGGATTGACTAAGACTACCATGCTTATGTCTTATGTAAGACTTAATGTGGTATTTTATGGACAGCAACATATTTCATCAGGTTTATATTGTATCCAAAAAGATGAAATGTTTGTAGATGCACAAGGATTTAAGACAACACTGACACTAGTGAGGGTAGCATCATGATAGTAACTAAAGCTTATGTAGAAGAAATCATTAGCCCATATAGATACAGAGTGAGGATGCCTCTGTATGACCAGATAAAATCGTCATCTACTGCTACTCCTACCCAAGAATTGCCCATTGCGAGTGTGTGCGGAATACCTGGATTGCACTACAATTTCCAAGTGGGTGATATCGTATATGTAGCGGTGGAGAATAACGAGAGAGATAATCTGGTTATATTAGGAATGCTCTTAACAGAAACTACAGCAAGTACTGCAAAGTGTGATTTAGTGGTAAATAATTTACAAGTGGATAAATCTGCTACATTACCCAATAGTACATCCATCGGGTCTATAGATAATGTTGTAGCGGAATTTGTGAAATTGACTGATATTTAAAGGAGTGATTTTATGTATTCGTTAAATTTTCCAGATATGTTTAATACTACGACTACAAAAATTGTAAAGGATGCTGAGGCTACAAAATCAAATTTGGCTTTAGTATTATTATCGAATAAGAAGTCATTTATATTTGACCCAGATTTTGGATGTAATCTGGGATTTCTGTTCTTTGAGCAAAATGCAGATATCATTCCTGAATTAGTGATAGACCAGATATATTCTGCTATTCAGACATTTATGCCCCAATTGTTAGTAGACAGACGAGACATAACAATTACTCAGGAAAATAATTCTGTGCTAATAAATGTTAAAGCACTTAATTACATGACACATGAGATTGATAACTATACTCTGACTATCCTCACTTCTGAGGAAGGTTGAATGTATTATATTTTAAGATTAGTATGTGAGGTAGCATATGAATTTTGATATTTCAAACTTATCGTATACCAATAAAGATTTTCAGACAATATTTCCTGAGTTACTGGATTTTATCAAGACTATTACTTTGAAATGGGACCCGGCTTCAAGTAATGAATCCGACCCCGGTGTTGTTTTACTGAAGGCAATGGCGTTGCTTACGGATAAATTAAATTACAACATCGATAAGAATATTCTTGAGTGCTTTCCTCAAACAGTTACTCAGGTTAAAGATGCATGGGCGTTATTCTCACAATTAGGATATAACATGCATTGGTATAGGTCGTCTGAGACGGATGTATCGATAATCTGGGTAGGTGAGTATTCAGATGACCAGATTACTATTCCGAGGTTTGCTCAAGTCTGCGATGCTGAAATGAGCACCATATTCACTTTAACACACCCCGTTACCTTCTACTCATCAGCTAATAGGAATTCTGTACAAGGTCATGTAATTGAAGGGTCGATAGCCCAGGTGTCTGTAAACGGCAGTACTACAATCACGCTTGATAACCTTGATAGCAAGAATAGAATATTCCTTACCGATAGCAATGTTGCTGAAAATGGAATATTCATTAACAACGTCGGGTTAGAAAATTTTGGTGACTGGGTAAGAGTAGATAATCTTTATATTCAATCAACATCCTTGAAATGCTACAAAGTAGGTGTTGATATTGTAAGCAATCTGGTTTATGTACAGTTTCCCGATAACATTGTGGATATGATTTCCAATGGTCTTGAAATCAGATATGTACGCAGTTTAGGTTATGACGGAAATATCAAACCGTATCTGCTTAGTCAATTTTATGAATCCACAATAGATGGCATTGATGTAAGTTCTACCAATGTTCGTATCATCAACTATAGTGCTTCGACTGGTGGAGAAGATGTGGAAACCATTGATGAAGCATATAAGCACTACTTAAAAACCTGTAACATATGTGATACATTAGTTACATGTGATGATTTTAAAAATTATCTTATAGAATCACCACTTGTAAGTAACTGCATTGTAACAGATAGAAATGATGATTTTATTCAGTCTCTTACAGTTACATGTTTGGATACAGAGGACAAGACATACTATGAGACGATATCTCTTGCGCATACTAATCCCCAAACAGAGGGAGTGGATAGCTTAGAAGAATTAGGTGTTCTCGACCCGTTCTCAATCAGAATTGTACCACTTAAACATATTCAGTCAGATGATAATATTACTTCTGACTTATTCAATAAATCATTTGATATTTATGGAACAAAACGTGTGATACATAGTTATCCTAATTTCTACCCTCCGAGTTCCGTAATCTCATATCTTAATGGAATTAAGCATATAGGTGTAACATTTGCACCAATGTTGGAACTTCCACTCATGATGATGTATGACCTGTATTTTCAGAATGTGTTTAATTTGGATATTACGTTCGTTCCTACATACAAATTGTCAGAACTCGAGATTGAAGAAGTTAAACTCAAGATACTGACCACTTTATATAAGAATTTTAATGCTTGTGAATTGGATTTCGGTCAAGAAGTCAAATACGATGATGTATTTAATTTAATAGCTACATGTGATGCTCGTATCAAGACATTAATCATGTCTCCAATTACATATAAGTTATGGGGTAAGACAATTCCTAACCTGTATGAGGAATATAATGCCATGCACGATATTCCCTCTCATATTCCTGAGACGGAGATGATACTGCCACTGGTAAGACACGTTTCTACTAACTGATGATTATGGAGGTTAATATATAATGCCTGAAACTTTCGATTATGGATTAAGACAACAAGAATTTGAATCGATGCTTATGAGGTTATACTTATCGGGAAAGTATAACTTATTCAACTTTGATGACCGCTGGAAAACAAATATCAGTCAGTCATGGCAAAGCACCGTTTATCAGGGACAAGATATTCAGCGCATTACCCCGAAGTTATCTTTAAGTCTATTATCCAGTAATAATTTTTCATACTCATTTGATGAAAATGAGAGTGTACAGTTCTACAGTCCTAACCTTGTAGATATTCAGACATATTCCAATTATGTCAAGTATGAATATATCAACATAACTCAGCCTACAGAAGTTATTGATAAAGATGTTGATACATTGTTAGGTCCTGGTGAAACACTTACCTTATTCTGGAAAACTACTGAAACTTCCAATTATCAGTACTACAAATATCACGAAGGTGATATCATTAAATCCACCTTTGTAATTTATCCGTCACATACTTCCGTAAGTTCTGATTTGGCTAACGGCGCAGGAGTTGTTCTCGACCCTACAAAGAATGCTGCTATTGAGGAGTTCAATACCGCATTGTCCAGTAATAGACAGATTATGAACAGGAAACTTAATGTAGTATCACTCAATAATGCATTCAACTATGTTTATTGGATAAGAAATTATACTGCTCTTGATAATGCCGGTAATAAGGTATATGAATTATTTGAAGAATATAGTGATGTTGACCTTAGTTCTCTTACTGGTCCTCTTACGTATATTCTGCATTCAGGCGAATACCTTATATACACTAATGAGTCATTTACCTCATTGAACATTGTAGGTGCTGGTACAGAAATTCAGCTCACTCCTACTTCTAGTTTTACAGGTACATTTCCTTTAACGGTACCCGTGATAGACTATAGCGATATTATCTCTGATGGAATATCAGCTATTGCAGAAGATAACTGGTATGTTTTCAAGAATGTAGATGCGCTAATGTCATTTACTGAAATGCAGTTTGTGACTTTGAGTAAAGGATGCACAGTAAGATTTACTTATACTGGTGCAGGTTCAGCCCCCGCACAGTTGGTTCTTACCAATGACGTTATCACTCTTACTGATTGGACTGTATCTTATCAGATTGAGGGAGATACTACAACCTATACTCTTCCCAACATTGACGACCCCAGTATTCACTGGTTGTGTCGTACGTCGTTAGATGTAAATCTTACAATGGATACGGCTCAAGTACTTTCATCAGTATCAAATGCTCAGTATAGCAAGGTAACTTCTCTCGACATACAGTTTATGGACCAGGGAACACTACATACAGACACATTAGTTAGTTGTAGTGTTTTGTCAGATAGAGATTTATTTATAGGTGGAAGTTCTACTGTAAGTACTGAATTTTTAGATGAACAGTCGAATATTACCTATTTACATCTTTATCCGTATGCTCCTTCTACAGCATCACCTGAATTCGAGTTTTTATCAGACCAGACAGTTCGTCTTAAATTGGAACCCGATACATACAATAACAATGAGTTCGCTGTAGATTATGTTCTTCCCACGAGACTGGTAAAATCTGAATTAATGCACGATGTGAGTATGACATTATCTAGTTATATTCTTAAAATAATTCAGCCGAGTTCTGAACTCACACAATTGATAATTTATATGCCCGATGAATCAGACCCGAGCGATACTTCGCCGGCGGGGACTATGTGGGGTACATATGCTTTTAACTCCCCTGGTGTCTATTTCTTAGTGGTACCTTGTTCTGGTACTTTAACCTTTACAGTATCGGGAACGGTAACTAAACCCACGTATATCACAATAGATAAATGTGTTTATAGTTCTATCAAATATTTAGGTAGTGGTGCAGAGGGTGCAGAACAAGTTATATCAGAAGATGGTTCGTCAGATGTTGATAAGTTAGTAACACATAAGGAAGCATATTATGCAACCTATGAAACAATAAGAAATCTTTCTCAGAATATAGATGGAAAGTTCAATTTCATGTTTGCAGAAAATTCCTCAGAATCGTTCAATCCTTATGACCCGTTAGATTATTTTAATCCCAATAATCCATTCTCCAGTCGTACATTAGCTAAATTGAACAATGTAGATATAAAGGTTATTAATAGAGGATAAATATATGGCAATGTCAGATGCAATTAAGTTCCAAAATTTACTTCCGGGCGTATATACTTCGGAATCTAGAGATTTTCAAATTTTGTGTAGAGCATGTGATGTACTTTTTAACGGCGCAAAATATGATATTGATAGTATGATTAGTACATTGGAAACATCCAATATCAGAAATACATTACTTCCGTTACTTAAAACCAAGCTAGGATTTTTGTCCAATGTACATTTAACAGATGCAGAGTTACGACTTATATTACAAGCTATACCTTATATCATTAAGAGTAAAGGGTCCAGAAAGGCACTGTTTTATGCTGTAAATACTTACGCTAAAATCCATAAATTGAATTCTCCAATCACTATAGTGATAAATAATAAAATAACTGTATCTGATGTTGATTCTTTGGGAAATCCAAGAGAGGTATATAAGAATTCTTACACTATAGAAATAGGATTAAAATCTTCCTTTGATGATTTGTATATATTAACAGAATTATTATCTTACGCAATACCTTGTGGGTATAATCTGCAGTATTATTACTACAATGATTTACAATATTCCACTGATACTGCATACGATAGTATTGTTAAATATGCATCAGTTCCCAAGAGTGATTTTGAAGTAGCACATAATGATGATGGGTCTATAACTTATACATATATTCCTAATACTGAAGAGAGTGAGGACTGATAAATGAACACAACTGGTTATTTTGGTAGAGTTAAACTTGGAATGAGAATTAATGGAAAAACATATGAGATATCAAATCATGGTCTTCCTCTTTTGTTTGAAGGTGTATGTATGGGACTTTGTGGATTAGATAATTCTAATTATTTACCCACATCATTAGACGTAATACGTTCTGTCGATGGTTCATTTGGACCTGGTGATTTTGAGTCTATTATACTCAATCAAAATTATCCTACCTTTTCTACTCCTACATATTATTACCTTAATGATGGTTCTATATTGAGCGAAGGATGTTGGGTAGCAGAATTTAAAACAGTTATACATTCCGAGGTATTAACTGAAGATGTATCAAGTAGTTTAGATTATCACAGACTTTATGTTAAGAGTGTTGCTGGATATTTAGCGTATATAGATATTAGTTTGGAACAACTTCAAGTTATATCAGATAGTACCTCATTAGAAGTAACATGGTTAATGGGATTTGTAGATGCACACACTTTATTAGAAGAACATGATGAATCTGTTTCCAATTAATAAAATAAACTAAAGGAGAACACCAATGGAAAAGAATATTGCAAGTAATAACATTTCAGTAATTCCGTCTAATCGTGTAAATGTAAGTAATAATTCTATTGCTGAAATGTTTTTGACTATTATCAGACAATTAGTAGATGCTGATTCTTTTGTAATTACTAAATGCTTTAATCCTAAAGACAAGTTTGAATTGAATATACATGGATACTATTTCTCTATAAATTTAGGAGAATGTATCACTAAACCATTTTCTGGTGCTACTGAACTATTTGCATATATTAGATTACCATTTAAGACACTAAATGTAGATGATGAAAAATACTATAAAGGATTGATTATCACTAATACTTTACCTAATGATGCTGATAGCAATAATGTGTTTGGATTAAGAATTCTCTACCGTAAAGATAAAAATTCAGACTGGATTATTCCAGATGAAGCTAAAGTAAAATTTGGATATTCTAGTATTGGAAATGATACTTAACGCGCGAGAACCTGAACCGCAAAAACGGACAAAAAATAATTAAAAATATATTTATTTATCTCTATTCTGTATATTATATATATTATATATATATATTATTATATATTATATAATAGCAGAAACTGATTAATCACATTTAACTAGATAAGATGGGAATTATACTATGACTAATATAAAAATAACATGTCCACATTGTGGTTATACATATAGTCCATCTGAGATATATGTTCCTAATGCGTTCTTTGGTAAACCCAGTAGATTAGAAAAAGATGAATATGGAAATTTAGATTACATAGTAGGAAAAGGTATGGACTTATATGAATCGTATTGTTGTGATGGATGCAATAATAAATTCTATGTTCATGCCAATTTGAACTTTGATACATCAACAGTACCATTCAATAATGTCTCGTTTGTATTAAAAAGGAAAAAAGAAAAAGACTAAACGATATGATTACAATTATAGAAAATACCCCGAAAAGTGTTCCAGGACATACCTCATTATATGTGTATTTTGAATACAGAGCAGAATTGGTTGCCGTTGTAAAACAATTTCCTGGGTCTGCATTTAATAAGAAAGACAAATATTGGGAAGTACCGGTGTGTTATCTTTCCAATCTAATAGAAATGTGTACGGAGTATGACTCAGTGTGCATTCAATTCTACAGAACAGAAGAAGAACCCGATATTGATTTTGAAGTCAAAGACTTAGATAAAATTCATTTATTGCCTCATCAAATAGATGCGGTTAAATTTGGTCTGCAACCTAAACATAAAAAATGGTTGTTATTGGATACCATGGGATTAGGTAAAACATATACTGCTATTGCATTGGCATCTAACCTTAAAGACAGAGGACTTGTTAAAAAGGTATTAATTATCTGTGGTGTAAATGCTCTTAAAAATAACTGGAGAAAAGAGATACATACTGCCACCAATTATTCTGTACGAATGTTGGGTGAGCGGATAAATAAAAAAGGTAAAGCTATAATTGGTTCTGTTAAAGATAGATTAGCACAATTACAAAGTCCCATTGATGAATTTTTTGTAATTACCAATATAGAAACTATCAGAGATGATTCCATTATAAAGGAATTGACTAATCCTAAATCGCCCAATCATTTTGATATGGTCATATTCGATGAAATACATCATTGTGTATCCCATGATAGTCTACAATCAAAACACTTATTAAAGTTACAAAACATTGAATATAAATTAGGTCTTACTGGAACTTTGTTACTTAACAGCCCTGAGGATTGCTATGTTCCTATGAAATGGATAGAGGCTGAGAAGTGTAATTATACCAATTTTAAATACACATTCTTAAAGTATGATGACCGTAACCCCATACCTGTAGGCTACCAGAATATGGACTTGTTGAAAGACAATCTGTATAGGCATTCACTTAGAAGAACAAAAGATTTATTGGATTTGCCACCTAAGACTGTTATCAATCAGTACATAGACCTTGAAGGAAAGCACTATGATTTCTATCAGGATATAAAGAATGGAATAGTAACGGAAGTTGATAAGGTGCATATAACGCCGTCATCAGTTTTAGCAATGGTAACAAGATTAAGACAAGCCACTGCATTACCATCCATATTGACTACTGAGAATATTCCGTCGAGTAAATTGGATTATGCCACTGACTTAGCAGAACAGATTATAAGTCAAGGGGATAAGGTCGTAATATTTTCAACATTCAAAGAACCTGTGCATGAGTTAGCAGAACGATTAAAGAAATATAATCCAGTGATAGGTACTGGAGATGTTCCTGACACAATAATAGCGCAAAATGTAACTCAGTTTCAAGAAAATCCCGATGTAAGATGTTTTATTGGAACATGGCAAAGATGTGGAACAGGTATTACTTTGACAGCTGCTACTTACATGATTTTTATTGATACTGCATGGACAGCTGCTGAATATCAACAGAATCAAGATAGAATCTATCGTATTGGTACCACTAAGCCAGTTACCATCTACAATATAATTTGCAATGATACCATAGATGAACACGTTGCAGAAATTGTAAGTAAAAAAGAAGCGGTGGCGGATTTCATAATAGATGATAAGATTTCAAATAATGCTTACAATAGTTTGAAAAATTACATAATTGATTTGTCGTAATGATTTAAGGAGATGAAAAAAAATTCATCTCCTTTTAAGTGCAGTTGAATTGACTTCTGTATGGTTATAAAATATAATCAAAAATGTAGGAAGAACTACGATATATTTCTGGGGGTACCAACTGTGCTAGATGAATACTACAAAATCTATAGGGAGAGAGCTAACAATGTTCCAGGATGGGAACATATCGACAAAAATGAGCTGATAAATCGTTGCGTTGATGCAGTTGAAGGTAGTGAGCAATATGATTATTACGTAGCAGCTATTGTATGTCGATATTGGCAATCGTTGTGTAGTAGTTACCAGCAAAGCTATATGGCGGCGTCTGAAGAAGATGTGTATGACTGGTTCATATCTTCTATTCTGTATGTTCTAAAACATAAGGCTTGGCGTAATCCAGAAAGTCCTTTGTTTACAGATGCAAAAGGTCCTGATAAATGTATCAATGTAAAACTGAAATGTGCTCGTTTGACATTTTTTCAACAGAACAATAGGTATAACAGAAAAATCAATCACGGAGTAGAAAGTATCGAGAAATTAGCAGATGAATTAGGAGATGCTTGCGCTCCAAGTACAGTTGACCAGATTTCAGATAATTCCGCATTCTATGATTGGATACGAAATGAATACTTATCCATGAATTATCTTCACGCATTGACATTAGATTTGATTATATCTTCAGATGTATTCAATGATTGTCAGACAGACCCCAATCAGTCGTTCAGTATGCAGAAGTTGATAAAGCAGATAAAAACCTTAGACGATGTATATTTTAGATATTTCTCAAATGAGTATGATTTTTCATTAGGAGATGTACAGAGTAATTTTATAAGGTATAAGTCTGCTCCTAAAAAGGTTTTACAAGATAATATCGAATTCTTCTTTCAGACATTAGGAAGGACATAATATGCAACTAAGTGAGTTATTTAATTATGATTGTCAGCATTTTTACGATGTAAGAGTACTCAGGAAATTAGGCCCCATACATACCATGTATTTATATGAGTATATGAGAACTCCTAACATTGTAGAAGTTAGTAAACTCTTACAGTTATCTGAGTCAGAAGCTGAGAATATTCATAATGCACTTTGTAAAATGGGATTAATTGAAGCTAATCCCACAGGTAATAATGATTGGATAAATTATGATAACCTATATCATTTCTTATATGACGATATAAATCTAGAAGCAATTCAAAACACATTAAAGATTAAAGCTTCCAAAAGGTCTCGTGACCAGGCTATCAAAGAAAATTTAATGAAACATGTATCTGTTCAGAACGAGGAATTCAGAAATGCGTTCAGTATCTGGATTGATGCACGAAAGGGCGCACCATTGGATGCAGCTCAAGTAGAACTTCATGTAAATGCTATCAATGATTTTGCTAATGGCGATTTAGACAAAGCCCTCGATGTATTGAAGATAGCAACAATGAGTCAGTATGGCAACATTGCATGGGCAATTGATGCTTATAAGAAACAGCATTTTTCTCCAGTAGTTAATCGCCAATCTCCTCAAAAAATAGTTGAAAACCCCAAAGCAACAGTTTATAATGTCAACCAATTGGGAAAGGGATTTTAATATATGACAGGTGAAGAAATCATAAAAGCAGACTCCTGTTGGTTGCCATCATGTAAAAAGTTAGCATCAGGAGCTTGTCACAGAAATTGTGACGAATTTTGCCAAAAGATTTTCAGATTACGGGAATTATTTAAAGATGCTTTATTAACAGATTCTCAGATGATGCATTCTAAGATGCCGCTGTATATAGATGAGGATAATACAGATTTGGCAGAATTTAGAAAATTATCAGAGATAGAAAAGAACATTGAAACTTTTGTATCAGATGGACATAATTTATATCTGTACTCACCGTATGCTGGCAACGGTAAAACAAGTTGGTCTATAAGGTTAATTGCAGCGTACTTTGACCGCATTTGGTATAAATATATTAGTGGGAAAGCATTGTTCATTAATGTGCCCAGATTCCTGTTGGAACTGAAATCTAGTATATCAATACAATCATCATACATTGACCATATCAAGGCAAATATCCGTACTGCTGACTTAGTGATATGGGATGATATCGGTACCAAAGTGGGTACAGAATTTGAACTTGAAAATCTTCTAAGTTACATAAATGCTCGAGCTGATTTAGGAAAAGCTAATATTTATACTTCTAATATTACCCCTGAAGATTTAAGTGGTGTATTAGGGGGTAGATTATATTCACGTGTGGTGAGTATGAGTACCCAAATTGAATTACGCGGAAGTGACAAGAGAGGATTACGTGTATGAGTACAGTTTCGACTGGTGGAATTGCTCAGTGCAGGTTTATAAATAGAGTTCTTGAAAGTAAAGACCCTAAGTTAGTAACCAACAATAATATTGATGAATCATTTTTTAGTGATTATCCATCTGAATTTAGAGCTTTAAAGAAGCATATTGAACAGTATGGAAATGTTCCCGATAAACTTACATTTTTGGATGCATTCCCACAGTTCGCAGTCATTGAAGTTTCAGAAACAGATGATTTTGTAGTCAATAGTTTATATGAGGATAGAACAAAACGACTCATAGCCAGCAACTTTAACAAGGTTCGTGATTTAATTCAATCCAATGATGTGGAAGGTAGTGTGCAGACAATAATGCAGCTGATTCCACAGTTTTCCCACGCCAATAAACTGAGATGGACATCGTATACCAAAGATTTAAGTCGTTATGACCAATATGTAACTAAATGTACCACATTTGATGCTTACTATGTGACTACTGGATTTCGAGAATTGGATGCCATATTAGGTGGTTGGGACCGAAAAGAGGAGTATGTTACATTTGTTGCTCGAACCAATATGGGTAAAACATGGGTGGCATTGAAAACTGCAGCTGCTGCAGGTAAAGCTGGTTTAAGAGTAGGAATATATTCTGGTGAGATGGGTAAAAACAAAGTTGGATACCGTATGGACACCATTATCTCCAATATATCTAACAAAAGCATGACTCATGGTATTACTGATATACAGGATACATACAAGGATTATATACAGCACATAAATGAGCAGTTTAAAACTGGTGGAGAGATTTTAATTCTGACACCTGAAGATAATAAGGGTGTTCCCATGTATGTGAGCACTCTTAAGATGTTCATCGAACAAGCTAATTTGGATATGCTAATCATTGACCAACACTCATTGCTTGAAGATGAAAGACATGGACGAGACCCGGTAACCAGAGCTGCTAATATATCGAAAGATATTAAATTGATGCAGGTAGCAACAAAGATTCCCATTATTACAGTTTCACAGCAGAATAGAACTGCTTCGGAAACAGGTACACCTAATACCACACAGATTGCACAGTCGGATAGAATTGGACAAGATTCTACTATTGTTATCTTTTTTGAGCAGAAAGACGGTATTGCATCTTTGACATTAGGAAAGTCAAGAGATTCAGAAAAAGACAAAGTCTTAAAATACGTGTGGGATATTGACCATGGTATATGGCAGTTTTTACCAGAAGAAACAGATGCAACTGGTGGTGCTGATTGTGAAGCTCTTAAAGATGAGTATGAAGATGATTCAGGAGAAGGATTTGCATAATGCAGTTCTATGTTCATGATAAATTACTAGAAGCGGATTTAACCAGAATACTATATGATTTGAGAAGTTATCTCAATGACGGTAGGTTTTCCTATATTGGTCATGATGACGGACAACATATAAAATGTACTTGTCCATTTCATGCGGATGGAAAGGAGAAACACCCCTCTTTCGGTATTGCTTCAAATGATATAGTACAACGTCATAGGATAATTCCAGCAGGAACTTGTCATTGTTTCACCTGTGGATATAAAGGAAGTCTACCCGAATTAGTGGCAGATTGTATGAATTCAGATTTATCCCATGGTGAGGATTGGTTAATACATAATTATGGAGATATCTGGGTAGAAAGAGATTTGCATCTATTACCCATTACATTATCTGATACACCAACATATATGGATGAAAAAGAATTGGATAAGTATAGATATTTCCATCCTTACATGAAACAGAGAAAATTAACGGAAGATGTTATTAAGAAATTTGAGGTTGGATATGATAAATCAGAAAATGCTTTAACCTTTCCTGTTAGAGATATAAATGGTAATCTTCTATTCATAACAAGAAGAAATGTCTCAAATAAAACATTTTTAATTCCAAA
>AUXO011322422.1_pt1 | contig 13282 bp, 13 predicted proteins | sample 768731 | NCBI WGS metagenome assembly AUXO01 (sample SAMN02715735, study PRJNA202380) | gut metagenome | biome: sheep rumen | host: Ovis aries | place: New Zealand: Palmerston North
TACTTTTAACACATTTATAAGTTACTAAATGTGTCAACCTATTTCAGTACAAGACAGACCCACGGAAAATTTTTTTTCACTAAAACTGATAATTTAACTATAAAAAAGTTGGTGGTTCGATTTATATTCATACCTTTGCGCCCGCTTTGCAAATTAGCAGGCAAACTAATTATCAATTTATGCCCAAAGAAAAAAACATTGAACTTATTGACAAGCTGATTGACAGCATCAATATTCTTTTAATAAACCTCCCTAAAGACTTAGATACAATATGGGATAAAACTCCTTATGGTGGCCCTGTCTATTGCAAGTTTTTTTTCCTGTGTCGCTCCATGTTCAGAGCCTATGAACTGCTACAGGACTATCAGTTAGATGAATGGTGGAAAGATGATCCCAGCCGTCTGGAAAAGGACGAGCTGAATCTGGGTACCCTGCTCTATGTCAACCAACTGACCCGGGATGAAAGGACTATGAAAGTGGCAAAATTCTTTGAAGGAAAGGATACAGGGAAACCCTTCCTGAAGTGTATACAGGACTTGAACGATAATGTCTGCAAAGACGCAGAAAAAATAGGAATAGCCATCTATTTGGAACAGTGCTACACGGTGCTGGCCAATACACTTATGGATACCTACCATACTGAACATCCTGGTCAGAAATCATTGAACATGTTGAGGGCCAAGCGGATAGAACCGCCTAAAAGTTGCCCGCCCAAAAGGGGTGACTACACCAGAACCTTGCTGAATTTCATGAACTGGATAGATATGCTGTCTTTCAACTTTAACGGCAGCATTAGTGTATTTGACAGCCTGGAAACCTTCACGTGCACGGTGAATAACTTTTCTTTTGAACTGGATAATCTACTCACAGATTTTATCCTGAAACACAATGATGAGCTGGTCCGGAAACCAAGACTTAAAAAGGAGACGAGGAAATATGATGAACTGCTCTATGAGGAAAGCCGGAAGACAATGACCAGACTGAGTCAGATGTGTACGGAGATGAAAAGCAAATACAATACGTCAATGGCACTGTATTTGGAAGATGCACACAGCATGACAGAAAAAGGGAGAGAAACGGAAGAGAAGAAATTGGAGGAAACGGAAAATGCGATAGACGCCATCAAAACTTTCCTTTTCGCCTTCAAGATATTCCAAAAATTCCTGAAAATCTTAGCCGAAGGAAATGACATCCGCACCTTCATGGAACGGGATTCCGAATTGAAAGGGCTGATAAACACCGACTTAAAATCCATCTTCTATGGCGAGCTATAAAGACGTGGAGACCAGAATGCTCCAGGGTACACTGAACGAAGGCATAGAAGATCTGCTCAGGAAAATAGACCCTCTACCAAAAATCATAGGGCAGAATGACAAAGTGCGGGAAGCTTACTATCAGGAAAGAGCACTGGGTTTCCTGAAAGAGATGGAGACCCTGCTAAAACCCCTCCTGGAAATGGCCCGGGCGTTGAAGAAACTGGAATCTACCCTGGTGGAATTCTGGAAGGAGGAACATATCTCTGCCCAGAAGATGCCGGAACTGGCGCGGCTGATGGACCAGACAGCCAGCTTCGTAACCCAAACGGTGAAGAGTCTGGTGGATAAGAAGCAGGAGAAAAAAATTCAGCAGGTGGCTGCTCAAATTCAGGAACTGAAAGAACTGCTCTGCTGGCTTACCTATACCGGGCAGACCGATGAGACCTATGAAAAGCTCTACCATGCCAAGATGCGGGCCACACGCTGCAGGCCATACGACCCTCGCATGATTTCCCTACTCATGACAAAGGTTCCCCAAACGAACCCCATCTATAACGACGAGGTGACCTACATGCTCTCCGGGCCTGAATTGTACCGTATGATTTTTACGAAACACTATGAAAAGATAGAACTGGACCAATACTTCCTATTCAAGTGTATAGAGGAGAAGGAAGGCACCACACCGGTTCAGCTGGTTTCCGTGCAGAAGGAAGTGGAACATGTGAAGAAAGAAGCACAAGAACTTCCTCTGCTCATTCAGAATCTAGGTCCGGAGTACAACGGGTACTATCAGTTCACGATTAAATGCATAGAACGGTGCGACTTGCACCTGAAGGAAGGATACACGGGAGCCTGGGTGAAGAACTGCCTCACGGCCTTCTTTGAATCAAAATGTGCAGAGGAACTGAATAAGGCTTTCGACAAAGCGAAAATAAGAGCGATGGCCATGATCATGGGCAGACTCTATGCCTGCGGCATCTACCAAAATCATCACAACGTTTTCTACGCCAACTTGCTGGTGCAGGGGCTGGACTTCGAAGCAAAATCCATGACCAAATACGTTAATATGGGAGTAAACTCCAGAAAGGATAAGGAATATTATTTTCTGGACTGGATTGAGGACTATTGTAATACTCATCGGCCCACTACTTCCGCCTAAGTTTTAGATTAGATTTTAGATTCACGCTTAAAAGCGCTTGGATTCCTTGGATTGAGAGGAATCCGGGCGCTTTTCTTTTTTATTTATTTCGCTGACTTTCAGCAGTCTAAGGCACTCTCCCAAAATAGATTCAATCTAATTTTCTAAAAGCTTGTAATCCATGAATCCAAACCTAATTTCGCATCCAGATTTGAACGAAAAACGCTTCAAACCTAAAACAAGACTATTAACTAAAAAATGAAATGAACATGGAAAGTTTAGAAAAACTGGAGAGCATGCTGGCACGTGGGTGCTATGCAAAAGTAGAGAAGAACCTGGATCATCTGCGCGACGAGTATGAGGAGGAGGTAGCCCAGGCTGTGGTAAGGACACTGGAAACCGGAGAACACCAAACCTTTTGTGACTCACGCGTGATGCAGGGTGTGTATGAAAGAACATTAGAAATCATTAAAGCCGAATCATTATGCTAAAGACACTGAAAGTAGTACAGCAGGGTGAGCCTACACAGATAGACTCACAAAAGACTGAGAACGGAAAGCTGGCCAAGTGCAGCCTGGTGCTGCAGGAGATTGGAGGCAAGTATGCAAACAGCTACATGGCGACCCTCTTCGGGAACGATGCCACAAGCCTGTTCCACCCGGGTGAACTGGTGCTGGTAAAGCTGAAGTTCCAAGTGAGAGAGTACAACGGACAATTATTCCAAGACATTAATGTACAAGAGATAATAAAACTGAAATTCTAAAAAAAAAGTAACCCTGAGTTGAAGTTGCGAGGTGTGGAGAGTCATATATGATCATTCCGGCCGGAACTTTCTCCCTCTCTCTTCTCTCGCAAAATTTCAACAAAATGACACATTTAACAAAAACAAAACAAGTAATGCTAGAAGGTCTAGCAAACTATGGCGAGAATGGAAACTTTATGTTCCTCCCAGATGACCCTGTCATGGGCCGGGTGGAAAAGATGAGCCGCAGAGGCATCGGCCTGCTGCTGAGCGATGGAACCTTCGATTTCAGCGTGAGCACCCCGCACCGTAGCCGGGCTACCCTGATTAAGAAAGTGGCACACGGAAGACTCTCCGCCACCATTGACGGAGCCATTCAGCTTACCCTGAAAATCTACCGTGCAGAGGGCGTGAACATTCCTGAAACACTCCGCAAGGAGGCCGAAGAGGCTATTTCAATCCTAAACACGAGAGCCGTATGAGCGTGTATCTGATAAAGATGGAGAGAGGTCACAAGGTGGCCCGCCCCATCACCACGGAAGAGGAATACAGAATGCTGAGAAACAGCCAGGCGAACCTGAAGAACCTGGCACTGGCACGGGAAGGCGACGACAGGGCCAAGGGCCGGCTGGTACAGTTCAACTACTCCGGGCACTTCCCTAACGGAATGGTGAAAGGGAACCGCCTTCCCAGCAAGGCTTTCGGGTTCGACCTGGACTGCCGGGAGGACTTTGAACGTGCAGCTTCCCTGCTGCTGGCAGACCCGGAGAAATACGGACTGCTCATGCTGGAGCGCTCCGCCCGTCAAGGGGGCCATGCGGTGCTGAAGCGTGAACCGGGACGCACCATCCTGGAGAACCAGGTACGCATAGCCACCGCCCTGCAGTGCGAGATGGATACGAATGCGCACGACATCAACCGGGTGTACTACAGCACCAGCGCCCAGCCCGATGACCTGCTCTACCTGAACCCGGAAATCTTCCTGGATGAGTACCAGGAGGCCGAGGTGGCTGCCGAGGCACAGATGCTGGAATACCGCCGGGAAGAACTGCCGGAGGGCGCACACCGGGCCGACAAACACTACAAGCCTTGGGAGGAGTATTCGCAGAATATGGAACAGAATGTCTTGGAGAGTCCGATGGCGGAAGACACCGCTGAGCTGGAGGAAGACCCCGATGGTTTTAATGAAGACCCGGAGGACGAATTCATGCTGAAGGAACCCAACTACCAGGGCATCCCCTACGAACTGATCATCGGGAAATGGTGGGACATGTACAACGGCGGGCAGGAGCCGGTGAAGAGCAACCGTGACGTGCTGACCTTTGAGCTGGCAGTGAACCTGCGCCACATCTGCGGATTCGACCGTGCCCTGCTGGACAAGGTAATCCCCTGCTACGACGGCTTCCCGCAGGAGCAGAAGATGAAGTGCATAGACTCTGCGCTGGCCGAAAGGCGCACGCAGATGCCTAAACGGCTCAAGGATGTGCTGGATGTGCTCTGCCGGGAAAATACGGACAATGTGGAGCTACTCAACGCAGTAAGTGAGGTGAACACACAGGATGACCTGCTCTATTTCAAGCGCTTGCGAGGAATGCCCCTGGGCGTGAAGGACAGCATCATGGCTGCCGGACCGGCTATGGCCATGCCCGTAATAACCGCCATCACACCGGTCATAGGCATGCTGGCTACAGGGGTGAGATTGAATATCCATAAGAAATTCCAGCGCCTGAATATCATCTCCTATATTGCCGGTGATGCGGCATCAGGGAAGGGGAATATTGACCCGCTCATGGAAGCCTGGCTGCACGATGTTCAGCTGCAGGACGATATCTACCTGCAGCAGGAACGGGAGTGGCGCATGAAAAAGCGGGCTGCCAAGAACGCCAAGCAGCAGCCGGAGGAACCGCAGCTGCCCGTGAGAATCCTGACCCTGAACAACACGCTGGCCAACATAGCCGAGCGTCTGTCGAACACCGACGGGATGCACTCCTTCTCCTTCACTCCGGAGGCCGACACGGTGTCCCAAAAATGGAGACAGAGCATAAGCGACTTCTCCGTGCTCATCCGTCAGGCATACGACGGCTCCAGCTTCAGCCGGGAGGCCAAGAGTGCCGATGCAGTATCCGTGCACATCAAGGAACTGCTCTGGAACGTGGTCATGTGCGGAACGAGGGATGCCCTCTACCGACTGGTGACGAACTATACGGATGGACTGCTCTCCAGGTTCGCCATTTCTCGAACACCAGACAATACCTTCGCACGGCTGGAAGACCGCCCTTACATCCTTACAGAAAGACAGCGGGAGAGGATCCTGATGGTGGCTCACCTGCTACCCCTTATGACTGGCGATGTCACGCTGCCAAAGCTGGAGGAACGCAGCAGGATATGGGTGGAGAAAATACGCATACTGGCCATGAAAAACGATGACAAGGTAATGGCACGATGCCGACTGAGAGACCATGTAACGGCCTACCGTATGACCTGCTGCCTGATGCTCTGCCTGGTCTGCGAAAAGCTGATCAAGGAACACGGACTGAAAGGTGCGGAAGAACGACTGAAGGCAGACCCTGACCTGTGGAAAAGAATGCTCCAGAAAGCGCAGACCCCTGCCATGATGGAAGCATACGATACCATAGCCGACTCCCTACTGGATAATGATCTCTATTTCTTCGGAGAGAAGATTGCAAGGGCTTATGAGAACAATGAGTCCACTCAGGAGAACCGCATCCGCATGGGGAAGAACGACAGCATCTATGAGCGTCTGACAGACATTTTCACACAGGAACAGGCCTACCAGTATACACTGGCTGTAAAGGGTGCCAAGACTAGCCCAAACGCTGTGCGCATGATGCTGAAAAACTGGAAAAAGCAGGGAATAGTAAAACTGTGCGAGGATGGCAAATACAAGAAAACGGGTCATTAAGGTCATTAAGGTCATTTGGTCATTAAGGTCATTAAGCATTTTAATCAAAACATAAACATAAAAACTATGAAAATTCTAATCAAGAGAACACACGCATTCAAGGAAGCCATCGATGGCGAACTGTACATCGGTTCAGAAAAAGTATGCGACACCGCTGAGCATGCCACCTGCATGCTGCCAGCCGGAGAATACCGGGTGGAGATGAAAATGAGCAAGAAGCATGAACGGATCATGCCGCACGTAACCTCGGAAGGGGCTAGCGGAATCCTCACCTACGGGTTCGGGGTGTACAACGTGCCATCAGGCACCATCATCGTGGGAACGCACCGCACCTACGGCCTCTGCATCCAGACCAAGCCCATGCTGGAGTACATCTACCAGCGTATAGACAAGGCACTGGAACGTAAAGAGGAGGTGACGCTAATCATTCAGGAGGACCTGCGATGAGACTGAGCGAACACTTTACCCTGCAGGAGTTTGAACGCTCCCGGAAGGCCCAGGAGCTGGGGATAGACAACCATGTTCCTGCCCGGCTCATACCGGCCCTGGAACAGCTCTGCCAGCAGGTGCTGGAACCCCTGAGAATCTATGCCGAAGAGCCCGTAGTCATCAGCAGCGGATACCGTTGCCCCAGACTGAACCGGCTGGTGGGAGGAGCACTCCTCTCCCAGCACGTCAAGGGCGAGGCTGCCGACATCCGGATTCCAGACCGCCTCACCGGCATGCGGTGGTTCGCCTGGCTCATGGAAAACACCACCTTCGACCAGCTTATCTGGGAACGCCGTGGTTCCACCTGCTGGATTCACGTGAGCTGCCGGAAAGACCTCACACTGAACCGGCACCAGGTGCTGTTCCTGCGGAAGTAAAAAGAGAGAATAAGATGGAAAACAAGAGCTCCACCCTGCCAGCTGTGCGGGGTGGAGTTTTTAGAAAAATAGAAGAAATAATCTCTACGTTACATGGGGGAACAGTGCTACTTCCTTTGAAAAACTATCGGGTGTGATACGAAGTTTGCATCTTTCCATGAATATCCCTCTAGTTCCAATTGGTTACCTGTAATCTGGGCTTTCATGGTCACCCCTTTCGGAAGAACGGTTGGGTCATAGTCCATAAGCCCGGGGCTGGGATTACTGTCGAATCCTTCGTCGGAGGTAAAGCCTGTGTCATATTTGTAAACCGTTACTTGCGTTTCATTATTTGAAAGGCTTAACGTATAGGCAAAGGAATAATTGAAATGACCGTTGTACAGCAGGTAGCCTGTCTGGTCTGACCGGAATACCCAAGTAAAAGTGGACTTGCCAAAGGTTACGGTGTAGTCCAAGCAACTACCTTCCCATTTACCCACTAGGCTGCAGGAGGCATCAGGCTGTGGAGTCCCGTATTTTGACCCTATGACTGCGCTCTCATCGTACGGGTAGGAGGTAATGGGCTGCCAAGGATAGTTCACGTAATAGTGCGCTCTATTGAAAGTCTTAAAACCGTCTAGGCTCCGTGCAAAGTAACGTATGGTGTCGCCCGCCTCATAATAACACTCGTACTCATAGGCACTGGGGGCGGTGTAGTCTGTCACCTTATACTTGAAAGGGTCCACGGTAATCTCCTTACCCCCGTCTTTATAGGTCTTTTCTGTAATCAGCTGTCCCTTTCCGTCATCCTCAAATGTACAGATTTCAGTAATGCTGAATGGCAAGTCAGGGTAAAGCGGCACCACATCCGTTATTCTGCCGTTGTCTGTGGAGCATGTCATGTGCTGCCAGTCAAGGTACCACATCCCCACCAAATCTGTTTTTGCTCCAGTAATATCTTTTACTAGTTGAACTGTAAGAACCAGAATACATTCTGTGCTCTCTTGCTCCTCTATGAATGCTTCATATTGCTTTCGGTTTTGATATAGTCTTAAGCTCTGGCCCGATTCATTGAAAATGCCATAATCCTTATCATAGATAGGTGAAAGCAGATGATACACGGTCTCTCCCTTCCACTTGCTGCGGAACACCTTGGTGGGGAATGAAACGCCCCATGTCCTGACAGTTTCCATCATACCCTTTGGCAGATTCTCAAATGCAAGATGTTTTACAGGCTTGCCATTCAGGGGGTAGACATAACTGATGCTATTGTAGCTGTTGGTAATATCAAGTAATCTTACTTTCTTTCCATCATTCGTTTCATATTCCCCAATGACTATGGCTTCATCGCTGTCGGTAGGCTGTGAATTGTCCGTTGGCTGAATATCATCGGCTTTGCTGCAACTGCATAGAAAGAATGACGATAGGATACAGGCTAATATTAATAGGATTTTATTCATACTTTTCCCGGAAAAGATTTACTGTAATACCATTTTGGGTGCTAAATTGCAAAATAACCCCGAAATGTGCAAGAATCTGAGGAAAAAAAAGGAAAGCCCCCCAAGGAGGGTCAAAAAAAAGCACCTCCAGACGGAAGTGCTTTTCTATATTTATCTTTTTAAATTATTTCAGCTCTGTAGCGGCTACGGCCTCCTTCAAGTTAGGAGCGGGCTTGAAAAATGGGATATTGTGAGCTGGAACTATCATGGTGATGTTCTTGGTAATGTTTCTAGCAGTCTTCTCAGCACGTTTCTTCAAGGTGAAACTACCAAAACCGCGAAGGAATACTTCATTTCCCTGTGCCATGTTATCCTTTATGGTCTCCATCATGGCCTCTACTATGGTGGAAACAGCATTGGTCTCAATACCAGTCTTGCCTGCAATCTCCTTAACTAATTCTGCTTTTGTCATATTTATTTCTTTTTTATTATGTATTATTCGGTTATATCTCTCATTTGCGGGTGCAAAGGTAAGGTTTTTACTGATTTAAACCACACGTTTTCAGGATTATTTTTCCAGATTTTTACTTTTTCCTTTCTTATCATCTTAAAGTACATGTTTTAGTCCTTTTGGTAAAATGCTTTTTAGAAAAAAAAACCTATTTTTGCAGGCAAATCTATTTATTCTATCATGAAAAAAATAAATTCTTTACTTGGAGCTGCCGTTCTCTTGGCAGCTTGTCAGGCTCCTTCTGTGCAGCTCACAGATGAGGAGCTGAATAGTGACTGGGCATTCTGGATGGAGCACGATACTGCCCGGGTGATGGTGGACCTGCCACACGATGCACAGCAGTGTACCGGGCGCGATGCCAACGTGCCTGGTGGAGGTGCCACAGGCTATATGATAGGGGCAGTGTACCACTACCAGAAGTCGTTCCAGGCCGATGCTGCCTTGCTGCAGAAACATGTGACCTTCCAGTTTGAAGGGGTGTACCGCAATGCTACCGTGCTCATAAACGGGCAGAAGGCCGGCGGTGCTGCCTATGGCTATATTCCGTTTGAGGTGGTGGCCGACGGGCTGCTGCACGAGGGGGAGAATACCCTGGAGGTGATAGCGGACAACAGTAAGCTGCCCAACAGCCGCTGGTACAGCGGTGGCGGTATCTACAGGCCTGTGCACATGCTGGTGCAGGAGAAGGATGCCTATATAGAGGAGGTGAAGGTGCTCACTACCAGCATCAGCCCGGCTAAGGTAAGGCTGCAGACTGCCCATCAGGGTGGCGAGGTAAGCGCTGCCATCCTGCTGAATGGTAAGGAGGTGGCAAGGGCCGAAGGCGATGATGTGGAGATAACGGTGGACGATGCCCAGCTGTGGACGGCAGAGACACCAACCCTGTATCAGGCTCTGGTACAGCTGAAGAAGGACGGTAAGGTGGTAGAGGAGCGCACGGAGGACTTCGGTATCCGTCAGCTGTCCTGGAATGCTGAGCAGGGGTTCCTGGTAAACGGGGTGCCTACCTTGCTGCGCGGTGGCTGCGTGCATCATGACAATGGTGTGCTGGGTGCCTGTGAGTACGATGATGTGGCCCTGCGCCGTATAGCTAAGCTGAAGGAGTTTGGCTTTAACGCCATACGTTCTGCTCATAACCCTTGCTCCGAGGCTGTGCTTAGGGCATGCGACAAGCTGGGTATGTATGTGATGGATGAGCTCTGGGATATGTGGTACACGGCTAAGAATCCTCAGGACTATTCCCTGCAGTGGAGGGACAACTGGCAGTACGATGTGCAGGCCTTTGTGAAGAAGGACTATAACCACCCTTCTGTGGTGATGTACAGTATAGGTAACGAGGTGGGTGAACCGCATAATCAGGAGGGATATGACACGGAGCAGAAGATTGTGGACCTGCTGCACCAGCTGGATAACAGCCGTCCTACTACCGCAGGTCTGAACCTGATGATCATGATGATGGCTGGCATGGACCAGAATATCTTTGAGCAGAGCGCACAGACACAGGCTAATGCGAAGCCGATGACCAGCGAGGAGTACAATGCGATGCTTACCGCTCAGGGCGCTGGTATGATGAAGGCTGTGCTGGCTCCACAAGTGGATGCCGTGGCCGACCCTGCCTGCCGTATTCTGGATATAGCGGGGTACAACTACGCACAGGAGCGCTATGACCTGGATGCGCAGCGGAACCCTGACCGTATCCTGGTGGGCTCTGAGACCATGCCTTACCATATAGCGGACAACTGGGCTAAGGTGGAGAGTAACCCTCGCTTGGTGGGCGACTTCATGTGGACGGCCTGGGACTATCTGGGCGAGTGCGGTATAGGTTCCTGGTACTATTCTGAAACGGCTACTCCTTCTTTTGCTAAGCCATTCCCTTGGGTATTGGCCGGGGCAGGTGCCTTCGATATCCTGGGTAACCCGAACAGCGAGGCTTACTGGGCCCGCGTAACCTGGGTGAAGGATGATAAGCCTTACATCACGGTGAACCCTCTGATGCCGGGAAACCTCATTAAGTCTATGTGGCGTGGCACCTATGCCATTCCTAGCTGGAGCTGGCCGGGTGAGGAAGGTAAGTCTACCCAGGTGGAGGTCTATACCTCGGCTCCTAAGGTGCAGCTGTTCCTGAACGGGGAGCAGGTGGGCGAGAAGGCTACCGAGAAGGGCCGTGCCATCTTCGACGTGGTTTATCAGCCGGGTACGCTCAAGGCAGTGAGCATCAGCGCCGACGGAAAGCAGCAGGAGGCTGAGCTGACTTCGGCTACGGGTGAGGTGCGTATAGCCGCTCATGCAGAGAAGGACAGCTACAAGGTGGGTGAACTGATCTTTGTGGATGTGAACCTGGAAGGAGAAAACGGTGTAGTGGTGAGCAATCAGGATCAGCAGCTGTTTGTAGCTGCCGAGGGAGCTGAGCTGCTGGGCTACGGCAGTGCTAAGCCTTCTACCGAGGAGCGTTTCATAACGGGTATCTATACCACCCACGAGGGGCAGTCTCTGGCAGTGCTGAAGGCTAAGAAGGCAGGTACCGTGAAGGTTACCGTGAAGAGTACCAAAAACGGTAAGCAGCTGCCTGAATGTGTAACCACCATAACGGTGAAGTAAGCGTTTATTTCTAGGCATAAAAATCCCCGTATTCCGGCCATGGAGTACGGGGATTTCTTTTATTTCTTTACCTGGAACATGAAGGCCAGGGTTTCCTGTGGGGTCCCTTTCGGGAGGGTGACGGTAACCCGGTCTCCCTTCACGGTGTATCTTACTGTTTTATTGTTGCTCAGCAACTTCATCTTTCCGGTGGGGATGTTCCCGTGCCACTGGATGGTGGCGGGCAGGGTTTCCTCTTCGGGGAGGGCATAGATGGCATAGAGGGTCTTCTGGTCCTTGTCGGCGGTGAACCAGGTGTTCCCGTCGTGGTAGATTTTAGCATTCCGGGTGCCATAGATGGCTCTGCCGTTGGCCTTCAGCCACTGGCCTGCCTTCTCCAGAATCTGCACCTCCCGGTCTTCTATCGTGCCCTGGGCTGTGGGGCCTACTCCCAGCAGGAAGCAGCCTCCCTTGGCGGTAATCTCGGCCAGGGTGTTGATAATCCAGCGGGCCGACTTATACGGCGCATCGGGTACCCAGCCCCAGTCCCAGCTCAGAGGTAGACAGCTTTCCCAGGGGTAGTCCAGCTGGGTCTCTGGTATGCCGCGCTCCGGGGTCTGGTAGTTCTCGTTCTGGTCATGGTTGGCCCGGTTCACGGCGATGAGTCCGGGCTGTTTCTGCCGGGCTTTCTTCAGCACGCCGTCCAGGTCAATGTCTTTTCCGGTAACCCAGCCTCCGTCTAGCCACAGGATATCGAACTTTCCATAGCGGGTCATGAGCTCATCCAGCTGGTTCTGGGTGAAGGTCACGTAGTTCTGCCACCATTCAGGGTGGCGTTCTTTCAGGTAGTTCTGGTGACGGTTAGGGGTGGCATAAGCGGGGTTCCAGTACCACTCCGTATGCCAGTCGGGCTTGGAGAAGTAGCAGCCTATCATGAAGTTCCGGGCGCGGAAGGCGTCCCAAACGTACCGGGCTGCATCGGCCCGGGGGTTATCCCGGAAGGGGCCCTTGGCAATGCTGAAATCGGTGTACTGGGAGTCGTACAGGCAGAACCCGTCGTGGTGCTTGGAGGTGAAGATCATGTATTTCATGCCGGTCTTCTCCATCACGTCGGCCCACTGTTCGGGGTTGAACTGGGTGGGTACTAGTTTCTCCTGCAGACCGAAGTACCATTTCTTGTATTCATCGTAGGGCAGGGGCTCCTTGCGGGTAATCCAGTCCACGTCTTCCGAGCAGATGGACCAGGACTCCACAATGCCGGGTACGGAGTAGAGGCCCCAGTGGAAGAGGACACCGAATTTCAGGTCCTGCCACTGGTCTAGCTTCTCCAGCACCTGGGGGTCTGTGGGCCAGATGTAGTCCGTGCCCCGGGACTGCTCATGCACAAAGCCCTGCACAGGCTGGTCTTGAGCTAGTGCAGGGCATGTAAGTGTACAATAGCAGAGTGCTATCAGTAGTTTCTTCATAGGCTTATTCCAAAGTCATGTTTGGCTTCAGCACGTCGTTCACCTTCTGTGAGAAGGACTTAGCAAGCTTGAAGGTACCGGTAGCACGGATGTCCTCGCAGCTGGCACCGAACTTCACGGTGTAGTTTCCTGCAGGAGATTCCCAGCACTGGGTAGCCTCGTTGAACGATGCCAGTTCGTAAGGGGTAACCTTCATGGTGAGGGTCTGGCTCTCGCCTGGCTGCAGCTCACGGGTCTTAGCGAAGGCCTTGAGTTCCTGTGCAGGCTTCTCCAGTCCGCCGGCAGGAGCAGAAACGTAGAGCTGAACAGCTTCCTTACCTGCCACCTTACCGGTGTTGGTCACCTTGATGGATGCGGTGAAACCGTCCTTGGTAGCCTTCACTAC
>AUXO013570548.1_pt1 | contig 13282 bp, 7 predicted proteins | sample 768731 | NCBI WGS metagenome assembly AUXO01 (sample SAMN02715735, study PRJNA202380) | gut metagenome | biome: sheep rumen | host: Ovis aries | place: New Zealand: Palmerston North
ACGGCAAAAGAGCCTTGATCCTTCATGTAGTAGACCTTCATTTCCACCTCTTTATTAAAGGCAGGCACGAAAGCCTTGAAGGTCTTGCCTATCTCCAAGCCGTTCAACTGGTCTTCGCGAACATTAAAAGTGCCCCAGAGGTCCTTCATCACGGCAACGCTCATGATGGGACTACCCGTGCCCACCAGTTCGCCGACCTTAGGATAGATGTCGGTGACCTCGCCCTCCATCTGGGCTATCTGCACAGTTTCATGGATATAGCTGTTCACCTCCTGAACGGCACCCTTGGCACGTCCCACTTGGGCAGCGGCAGCCAACTTATCCTCGCGGCGGGCACCATTACGGGCCATGTCATACTGACTTTCGGCAGCCTTACACTGGGCCTCCATCGCCTTATACTGGGCGTACACCTCATCACGCTTCTGGGCACTGATGACTCCCTCGTCGAAGAGGCGCTGAATGCGCTGGTACGACTTCTCGGCAATCTCCAGACCGGCCTTGGCCTGCTGAAGCACATTGTAGGCACCACGAATCTGCTCCTCGCGGGCACCGTTCTGGGCTTTCAGCTCCAGCGCGGCGGCGGCATTCTCGGCACTGCGGGCCTGTTCCATCTTGGCGCGCACCTCGGGGGCATCGAGTATGGCCAGCGTGTCGCCGACCTTTACGAAGTCGCCCTCCTTCACACGGATTTCAAGAATACGTCCAGGCACCTTGCTGGACACACGATACTCACTGACCTCCACCTGGCCCTGAATCAGCTCCGGGTCGCGTCCCAGGGTGAAGAATCCTATCAAGGCCACGATGGCCACTGCTGCTGCAAATCCGATAATTGCAAACAGGATGTTGTTATGTTGGGTTTTTGCTGACATAATCTTTGTTTATTTTTTCGTTATGACGATGTTTCCGATGTTCCGATGATTCGATGTTTCGATGTTTCGATGATTCGACGACTCAATAAAAAAAACAACCGCTACTGCAACGTACCAAGGGCCTTCTGCAGGTTAACCTGACTCAGTTTGACGTCGATTTCGGCATCAATCTTCTGCGACTGAGCCTGCAGCCACGCTGTCTGAGCCTCCATGACGGTAGTGGCAGAGATGACACCTTCGCGAAAACCGAGATTGGCAGTGCGGAGGTTTTCATCAGCCTTTGCAGTGCTCGTCTTTGCCAGATCTAACTTCTTATTGGCTTCGTTCACTTTGAAAGCACTCTGGTTGACTTGCAGTTCTATCTTCTCGCGGGCCTCGTCGAGGGTCAGCGAGGCAATGGCAGTAGCACCTTTAGAAGCGCGCACCTTATACATCACGTCGCCCCAGTTCCAGACAGGGATGCGAACCAGCACGCCCACATTCCAAAAACCGGCGAATTTCCGCTCGAACCCATTAAAAACGTTGGGGTTGCTAAAGGCATAGCCGCCCGTCAGTGCCACCTGCGGCAGATTGCCGGCCTTGAGGATGTTGGTGAGCTGCTTGCTCATGTCGACAGTGTTTTGCAGCATCTTCAGCTCAGGGCGGTTGCTGGAGGCCTGCTCCATATTGACGGCGGGCTGCACCTCCTCCACATCCAAGTTGGCCGACTCCTCATCAGCCAGCGTCAACTGCTCGTCGAGGGGCAGACCACAAAGTTGGCAGAGTAGCATCTTCGACAGGGTGAGGCCGTCGTTGACACGGGTCAGTGTCATCTCGGCCTCATTGACCTTTACGCTGACACTCAATCCCTCAGACCGCGTTGCCACACCTTCGGCAATCATTTTCTGCACGTCGCCTTCCAGTTTTTTCACCAGGTCAAGATAGCTCTGGGCCAACTTCTGCTTGTGCCGCAGCGATACCACCTGCCAGTAGGCCTGGTCTATATTATATAAGGTGGACTGCAGTTGCGCCTCGGCAGAATTGGCAGCCATCTGTTCACCGATGTCAGCCATCTTGTTCATCGCTACGATGGCGCCTCCCATGAAGACGGGCTGCGTCAGCATGATGGCGCCTGCAAACATGTTGCGGGTGTCGGTACGGAAGGCATCCACTATTCTCTGCCCCATACCATTGCCTATAACACCCAGCGGGGTCAGCAGCTGTCCTAACTGCTGTTGCAGCCCTGCAGGTGTAATACCCATCGCGCCTAAGTTCTGCCATGTGGTGGGCGACAGCTGCCCCAGAGCATTAGTGGCCTCATTGCCAACGGCCGTCGAGAGGTTAGTACCCAGGTTGGACAATGACGACTTCTGGTCATCATTGAGTATGGATACCTCCTTGCTCGTCCATTCATAGCCTCCCAGTGCACTGATATGCGGCAGGTACTTGGTACGGGCCGACTTTCGCAAATTGGCGGCAACTTCCTGCTTGACCTTCGACACGCTCATCTGCTTGTTGTTGCGCAGTGCCATTGCCCGGCAACTGTCAAGTGTCAGCAAGCGTTGGGCGCCAACAGTCTGGACGCATCCCGCCAGAAGAACCAATCCGATAACTTTTCTCATTGATTTCTGATTAGCTTATTTCTCTAATTCTATCGTGCGTGAACCGATTTCGTGGCCATCGGCTATCACCTGAACTACATATTTGCCGGGAATCAACGGGGTCTGGGGGACAAACATACTCATAGGTCGCTCCTGACCGCTATATTCTATCTCCTCTTTAGCCGTATAGACCACCTGGGCACCATCCACGGTGCATTTGCCACCACCGGGAATCACCTCGCCCGTAGGGGTAATAACACGTGTATAGATAGTACGCAAGCCATTGGCTGCCGTAGCATTGCGACTCAGCACGAAACGCACTTTCATGCCGGTGGCCTTCACCATACCCACGGCACCTATCTTGTGGGGATGACTGGTGCGCTCCTTACCCTGCTTCACCAGCATGATGATGTCGATGTTGGCAGCATTCAACTGCGACGCTATGGCCACTTTCTCGCTGAGCGTCATATTGCTGGAGGTCAGTTGCATGTTCTGCTGATTGCTTTCTGCCAGCTCTGAGCGCACACGGTTGTTCTCGTCCATCAGCTCGGCATTCAACTGGTTCAGCGAGTCAATCTGCAAGACGTAGCTACGCAGAATGGCACGCACGGTGGCCAGTTCCTTCTTCAGTCGGGTTATCTCAGCAGCATCCTCTGCCTTGGTTTTCTTCAGTTCGGCCAACAGTTCCTGGGTGCGCTGCTGTTCGCGCGTCAACTGCGCCACGATGGAGTCGTTGTTGATGCGAGTCTTCATCTCGTTATACTGCGCGGCAAACTTTTCATACTCGTTTTCCATCTCCTGTTTGTCAAGAGCGGCCAGTTCCTGCATGTCGCGATTGACCTGCATTTGTTCCATCAAACGGTAGCCCATATAGGCTAAGCCACCTATCAGCAAGGCGATGACAACCGCCATGAAGGTTGAGAGTTTTTTGTTCATAAAAATAGTACTATTTCTAAAAATTAGCTGCAAATTTAGCTCTTTTCCATGAAAATAGCAAAGAAAAGTTGGTAGTTTTGAATTTATTTACTATATTTGCAACATTATTAACGTAAAAAGATACCGCATGATGAACAAACAGGGATTCCTATACCGTGTCTTTGATCTCTACTATGACGGTTTCCGCCACATGAAGCTGGGGCGTACACTGTGGGCCATCATCCTCATCAAGCTGTTCATCATGTTTGCCATCCTCAAGGTGTTCTTCTTCCCCGACTTCCTGAAGCAACATGCGGAGAAAGGCGGCGAGTCTGACTATGTGGCCACAGAGTTGATTGAACGGGCCACCCCTTAGCATCCGAATAACAAAAACCTCAAATCCTAAAACTTATGAACGAATTATTTCTGAACATTGACGCCGGCTCCATCAACTGGGCAAGAGCGCAATTTGCGCTGACGGCAATCTATCACTGGCTCTTCGTGCCGTTAACACTCGGACTGGCAGTCATCATGGGCATCGCAGAAACCTGCTGGTACCGTACGCGCAACACTTTCTGGCGCGACACGGCGCAATTCTGGCAGCGACTCTTTGGCATCAACTTTGCCATGGGTGTCGCCACGGGAATCATCCTGGAATTTGAGTTCGGTACCAACTGGTCGAACTATTCATGGTTCGTTGGCGACATCTTCGGAGCACCGCTGGCCATCGAGGGCATCGTGGCTTTCTTCATGGAGTCAACCTTCGTGGCTGTCATGTTTTTCGGTTGGAAGAAGGTGTCGGCAGGTTTCCATCTAGCCTCCACCTGGCTCACCGGACTGGGTGCCACCATCTCAGCCTGGTGGATTCTGGTGGCCAATGCCTGGATGCAGAATCCGGTGGGCTGCCAGTTCAATCCCGACACCATGCGCAATGAGATGGTCGACTTTCTGGCCGTAGCCTTCTCGCCGTTCGCCGTCGGCAAGTTCTGCCATACCGTCACCTCGGCATGGATTATCGGTGCCGTCTTCGTAGTGGCGGTATCAAGCTGGTATCTCTGGAAAAAGCGCGAGGTGCGACTGGCCAAGGAGAGCATCCGGATAGCCGTCGTCGTGGGACTGATAGCCTCGTTAGGAGCAGCCTTTACGGGTCACATCAGCGGACAACAGGTGGCTAAGGCGCAACCCATGAAGCTGGCCGCCATGGAGGCACTCTACAACGGCGGCACCGACCAGGGGCTGACTGCCATAGCCTGGGTGAACCCGTTCTGCCAGCCCGACTTCGAGAACCAGGAGGCGGCTCCGCTGAAGATTGAGATGCCCTACGCGCTGAGCATCATGGCAACCAACGACCCGCATGGCTTCGTACCCGGCATCAACAATATCCTGAATGGCTATACCACTCCCGACGGACACCGCGAACCGTCTGTTGACGAAAAGATAGAGCGCGGACGGTTGGCTATCAGCGCACTGGCTGCCTACAGGAAGGCCAAGAAGGAAGGAGCTCCTGAAGCGGAAACCAAGGTCTGCCTGCAACAGATCCAAGACAACATCCAGTATATGGGCTACGGCTATGTGAAAGACAAGAAGGACGTGGTGCCCTACATCCCTGTCAATTTCTGGGCTTTCCGCATCATGGTGGGCATGGGCTGCGTGTTCATCCTCTTCTTTGCCGTCCTGGCGCTACTGGCGTTCGACATCCCTGTGGTATCCATCATCGTGCGCCGACTGCTGGCCACCTTCGGCATACTGCCTGAAACGGAAGCCGACGAGCACGACATAGCCCGACTGCCGGCATGGCACTACTGGCTGGCCATCGCACTGGTGCCGCTGGCCTATATCGCCTCTGAGAGCGGCTGGCTCGTGGCAGAATTTGGCCGACAGCCCTGGACCATTCAGGACATGCTGCCCACATGGGTAGGTGTGAGCGACATCAACTCTGCCTCCGTCGCCCTGACGTTCATGCTCTTCCTGTTCCTCTTCACACTCATGCTGGCAGTCGAAATCAGCATCCTGCTGAAGCAAATCAAGCGAGGACCAGAATACACAGAATCGTAAATTGTAAATCCGTAAATTGTAAATCAACATGACATACACATTCTTACAGCATTACTGGTGCTTCGTGGTAGCACTGTTAGGAGCCCTCTTGGTATTCCTGCTCTTCGTGCAGGGCGCCAACTCGTGCATCCGGTCTCTCGGCTGGACGGAAGAGGGCAGACGCCTGGTTCTCAACTCGACAGGACGCAAGTGGGAATTCACCTTCACCACACTGGTCACCTTTGGCGGAGCATTCTTCGCCTCCTACCCCCTCTTCTATTCCACCTCGTTCGGTGGAGCTTACTGGCTGTGGATGATTATCTTGTTTACTTTCGTCGTGCAGGCTGTCAGCTATGAGTTTCAGAACAAGCTCGGCAATTTCCTCGGTCCCAAGACATTCCAATGGGGACTCATCCTCAACGGACTGCTCGGCCCACTGCTCTTAGGCGGTGCCGTAGCCACCTTCTTCGAAGGCAGCAACTTCATAATCGCCAAGGACAACATGATTGACGCCGGAGCCGTCACACCCATCATATCGCGCTGGGCCAACGCCTCACACGGACTGGATGCACTGCTCAATCCGTGGGTTTTGGTGTTCGGACTGGCCGTCATGTTCCTGGCTCGTACACTAGGCATACTCTACGTCATCAACAATGTCAACGACGAGGGCATCCGTTCGCGGGGCAGCCGTCGCCTGACAGGTGCTGCAGTGCCTTTCCTCATCCTGTTTGTTGCCTATTTCATACATCTGCTGCTGAAAGACGGCTACGCCTACACCGACGATGGAGTTATCTACATGGAGCCTTACAAATATCTGAACAATTTCATCGACATGTGGTATCTCCTTATTATTTTATTAATAGGTGTAGCACTGGTGCTCTTCGGCATCGGCAAGACCGTCACGTCGAAAAACTATTTTGGCGGCATCTGGCCTGCCGGCATCGGAACCGTACTGGTGGTGCTGGCCTTGCTGCTATGCTCGGCATGGAACCATACGGCCTACTATCCGTCCACTGCCGACCTGCAGTCGTCGCTGACGATGACCAACTCCTGTTCCAGCGAATTCACCCTGCGCACCATGTTCTACGTATCGCTGCTCGTACCTTTCGTGCTGGCCTACATCGTCTATGCCTGGCGAGCCATCGACAGCAAGAAACTGGACAAGCAAGAAATTCAGTCCAGCCACGCTTACTAAGCGGAAGAAGCGGAAATGTAAATTTGCCACCGCCGTCCTGTTTTATCAGGCAGCGGTGGCAATTTTCATTTTCTTTACTTTTCTATATGCCTAAAAATGTTTCGCCAGTGTAAGAAAACGTTCCTTTGTGTACATTCCATAAACTTTCTGTTACACTACGAAAAGCACCCTAATGATAAATATACTATTTTTGCAACAGATTTTAAGCATTTCTAACTAAATTCATTCGATATATTATTCAAATTTTTATCATTTTATAAACTAACTATTATTAATTTATGTGGAATTTTAAAACTCTACAAAAATCCTTAGGATTATTGTTCCTGCTTTGCATGCTCCCGCTGTCTATGGCAACGGCCCAGAGCATTGTCAAGGGAACTGTTAACGACGAGTCGGGCGAGCCGATTATCGGTGCCACCGTCAAAGTGCAGGGAACCAATGATGCCACAGTAACCGACTTCGATGGTAACTTCAGCATCAAGGCTGCCTCTAATGCTGTGCTGAACATCACGTATGTCGGCTATCTGCCTCAGCAAGTGAAGGTGAACGGCAAGAGCCGTCTGACCATCCAGTTGCAGGAAGACGCCAACACGCTGAGCGATGTGGTGGTCATCGGTTACGGTACTGCAAAACGTAGCGACATCTCTGGTTCGGTAGCCTCTGTAGATGCTGCTGCCATGATGAAGAAAGTGCCCATCAACCTGGCCGACGGTCTGAAAGGTGCTGCCCCCGGTGTGATTGTCACCCAGCAGGACGGTGCTCCTGATGCTCTGTCACAGGTGCGCATTCGTGGTGTCGGTACCATCAATGGCGAGGCAGAACCCCTCTATGTAGTTGACGGTGTGCAGGTTGGCCGCAACGCCAACTTCCTGAACCCTCAGGACATTGAAAGCATCGAGGTGTTGAAGGATGCTTCTGCTACAGCCATCTATGGTTCGCGCGGAGCTAACGGCGTGGTGATGATTACCACCAAGCATGGTCACAAGGGTGCCGTGCATGTGGATGTCAACGCCAACTGGGGCATCCAGACCGTATCGCACTATTTCGACACGGTGGGTCCTGATGAGTATGCCGCTTCTATCCGTCTGGCACGTGCCGCCACTGGTGGCCAGCCCGGTATGGCAATTTGGAAGGCAGAATATGATGGCAAGCGCAAATACATTGACTGGCAGAGAGAAATGACCCGCACCGCACTGCGCCAGAACTACACGGTAAGCGCCAGCGGCGGTACCGATAAGATTCAGGGTAACTTCTCTGCAGGTTTCATGAACAACCAAGGTATTGTAGTAAACACCAGCTACAAGCGCCTGAACCTGCGCGGAACCTTCAAGGCACAGGCTACCAACTACTTAGAGGTAGGTGGTGATGTCAACTTCACCCACGGCAAGTCGGAAGGCAGCAACCGTGGTATCAACAACAACGGTAACCTGTCCTCTATGCGTGACTATGCCTCACTGCCTCCTACGATGGACTACATCTCTGAGGTCACCGACCCTGCAACGGGTAAGACTTACAGCTACTTGATCAGCCCTGACGTGAAGAATCCTGACGGAACGTATGGTGTCTACCAGTATATTTCCGGTGCCAACTCTGAACTGCTGGGTGGACAGGACAACTACTATGCCGCACAGATGAGTCTGGACAACCCCTCACGCAACAACCGCCTGCTGGCTAACGTCTATGCCGACTTGACGCTGTTCAAGGGTCTGCACCTGAAGTCTATCTTCTCGTACGACTATAACAGCAACGACAGCTATTCATGGACCGTGCCTTCATACCGCTATAATCTGACTACAGAAGTCAACAACGGTGTTGAAAGCCAAGCCTATCGCGAAACCTACGTCAAGGGTGGCGGTAATGCCAACAACAGCTTCAATCTGTCGCAGAACACCAGTTATAGCAAGGCTCTGGAGACCTATCTGACCTACAACTGGTCTAACGATATTCATGACGTGACAGCCATGATTGGTCACTCTGTCAGCAAGAGCTACGGCTCATGGGTATCAGCAGGTGCCAACAGTTTCTTCGAAGATGGAAAGATTCGTGATTTGGGTCTGACCAACAACATGGACTCTCGCGACGGAAACGGTGCTTTCAACGCTGAGGTACGCTTCATCTCATACTTCGGACGTGTCATGTACAGTCTGATGAACCGTTACAACCTGACAGCAACAATTCGCCGTGACGGTTCGTCGAACTTCGGTTCCGGCAACCGCTGGGGTACCTTCCCGTCAGTAGCTGCTTCTTGGCGCATCTCGGAAGAGCCCTTCATGAAGGACGTTAAGTGGATCAACAACCTGAAGTTGCGTCTCGGCTGGGGTCAGACGGGTAATGCCGGTAAGGCTACCAACCTGAGTGTCAATCAGATTAGCTCAGCCAGCAACATGTATCACTTCTACGCATTGGGTGGAGCATCAAACGCATTCACCACAGCCAATGGTATTGCCTATGCCAAGGTGATTGATACCAACCTGAAATGGGAGACCAACGAACAGACCAACATCGGTGTGGACTTCGGACTGCTGAACGGCGACCTGAACATCAGCCTTGACTACTTTGTCCGCTATTCTAAGGACATGCTGCTCTACAAGAGCATCCGCCGTTCTACCGGTTTCGACAACGTTTACACCAACTCCGGTGAGGTTCGTAACCGCGGTTTCGAGTTCAGCGTCAACTATCACAAGCGTCTGAACAAGGACTGGAACATCAGTGCTACGCTGACCGGTTCTTCACTGAGCAACAAGATTACCAAGCTCGGCGAGGATATCTTCTCTGACTGCGGTGGCGGTAACGACGGTACCAACATCGACGGTTCTAACGTACAGGCTGTCGACACCAACGGTTTCTTCTGGGCCAACCACTCCATCTGCCGCGAGGGCTACGCCGTAGGTTCATTCTATGGTTACAAGTTCGACGGTGTGTTCAAGAATCAGGAAGAGATTGACGCCATGAACAATATAGCCCGCGAGGCTTATGCCAAGGCTCATCCGGGTGCCACTCAGGAAGAGCTCAACGGCATCTATGCCCAGAACAAGTTTACGGCTCCTGGCGATGCACGCTTCAAGGACCTCAACGGCGACGGCATCATCGATGATAACGATATGACTGTCATCGGCAACGGATTCCCCAAATTCAACTTTGGACTGACACTGAACGCTTCTTACAAGAACTGGGATATCTCCGTATATACTTACGGTGTACTCGGACAGGACATTCTGTCATATTCGGCCATGCGTCTGGAATCTATCGGCAGTGGCGACGAATCCAAGAATGCCGTGCTGAAGGATGCCTTCCACAACGCGTGGACAGCTGAGAACCCCAACGCCTCACTGCCTCGTCTGGTGATTCTTGACAACAACCACAACACCCGCTGCTCAGACCTCTGGGTGAAGAACGGCAACTTCTTCAAGATCAACAACCTGCAGATTGGCTATACCTTCGACCGCAAACTGCTGGCCCCGCTGAAGCTCACGTCAGCACGTGTCAGTTTCTCTATCTCCAACCTGCTCTGCATCTCGCCCTACAACAAGTATGGCGATCCCGAGTGTGGCCAGGGTTCACTGCTGTACACCGGTCTTGACACAGGTCGCTATCCTTCACCGCGCACCTTCGCTTTTGGTCTGAACGTACAGTTCTAAAACTAACTTATAACATTAAATCATAGAAACAATGAAAACGATTAATAAATCATTACTGATTGCCGCTCTGGGTATTGCCGGTTTGGGATTCACGTCATGTGGCGAGAATTTCCTGGAGGTAGATCACTACGATATTCTTCCGGCAGATGTCATGTTTGTGGACGAGACACACGCTCAAAGCGCACTGACTGGTATTTACGACTGTCTGTTCCCCGATGGAAGCATCGCTGACGGATGGAACTACAAGCCTCAGCTCTTCCTGGGCTGTCACCCCACGCTGGACACCCAAGCTACCGGTTGGGATGTCAACTGGGGTATCCAGAACTGGACGGCTGACGAAGAGGAGCTGCGCAAGGGATGGCAGTATGCCTACCGTGCCGTAGACCGCTGTAACGTGTTCCTGGCAGGACTGGAAGGAAGTGGTCTGCAGGATGTCAAGAGCTACCGCTACATGAGCGGCGAAGCCAAGGCCCTGCGCGCCTATTTCTACATGTTCCTTGCCCAGAACTGGGGTAAGGTGCCCACCTTGTCAACAGGTGAAACCTACGTCACCGACCCTGTCAAGAGTGCTGTCGAAGACGACATGGAAATCTGGGACTTCATCATCAACGACCTGACCGATGCCACTGCCGAACTCGACTGGACTCCGCAGAACGGCGAATACGGACGTGCCACCAAGGGTATGGCAGAATCGTACCTCGGCGAGGCTTACATGTGGAAGGCCTTCCGTGCCCGTGCCAACAAGGACGAGGCAACCAGCAGGGAATGTCTCGAGAAAGCTAAAGCCGCTCTTGAAGATGTGGTTAACAATGGCCCCTACGAGCTGAACCTGTCGTACTCCACCCTGTGGGATGCCGACGAGGCTTGGTCGAAAGAGGCTGTGTGGCAGGTAGTCATGGATATGGGTAAGGGCAACTATGCCGACTGGTCACAGGATGCCCACATCTTCAACAACTTCTTCGCCGGTTCCACCAATGGTGGCGGCGGCTGGGGTTCGCAGTACAACTCATGGGAAATCTACTTCCTCTTCGAGAAGGGTGACAAGCGCCGCGACTACTCCATGTGTACGTCGCCTATTGCCGAACTTCCCGCAGACTATCGCGGTGTCAACACCTACGGTTACAACCCCTTCGTACAGTGCACCATCGGTCTGGATGGTCCTGACGGACAGGTACAGGACAACCTGAACGACCGCAATGCTCCCGTTCATGCCACCAACAACGACTTCATGTTCCGCAATGGCGACGGTGAGTATGCTCCCGCCATCTGGTCTATGAAATACTGGCGTCTGGCTCGTTGCCAGTGGGATATCCCCCACTCTCCCTGCCACTATTACTACAAGCGCTTCTCGGGTGTCATGCTCGACCTGGCAGAGTGTCTGTTCCGTCTGAACGGTCCTGACGATGCAAAGGCCTGGGACTACATCAACCAGATTCGTAACCGCGCCTTCGGTAACTTAGAAGTAGGCCATGCCGATGAACTGACAGCCAAGTTCAAGACCTATTATAACAACATGGCCGCTGATGCCACATGGGGCTATGGAGGCTACGACAGTTCTCGCGACTACTATCCCGTGCCCTTCAGCACACAGACCGTACAGGTGCCCGATGCCAAGCAGTACTATACCGACATGACCAACAATGGTCTGGTTCTCAACCTCAATGGCAAGGAAGAACGTCTCTGCCAGCCGTTCAGCGGTAAGGCTCAGCCTTGGGAAGTGGCACTTCTGCAGGAGCGCCGCAAGGAGTTCAACCAGGAGTGGAACCTGAAGCACGACCTCTTCCGCAGCGAGATTCTGAAGACCCACATCGAGTGCGACTATCCGAAGGGTGTAGGTCTGCCCAAGACCAATGCCAACAAGAGCAAGAACTGGCACTACTATCGTGACTGGGAGCCCAACGAAGCTAAGTACTTCATGCCTATCCCGACCGATGAACTGCTGAAGAATTCTGCTTTACACCAGAATCCCGTCTATACGACAACAACCAATTAATAAGGGTTAGTTAATAGATTTCTTTACAACGGAGAGAGTGCTGTACAGAGCGTGTGCAACACTCTCTTTTTTATGGGCATGTTTTTGCCGCACGGCATAAAGTTTTCGGGGTTTTGTTCGTTTATTACATTTTAATTGTGTAATTTTGCCACCTGAAAAATTACACTCATCCAGCTAATGATTGTTTGTATTGCAGAGAAACCCAGTGTGGCGCGTGACATTGCGCGCATCATAGGTGCCACATCACCGAAAGACGGATATATGGAGGGTAACGGCTTTCAGGTGACGTGGACATTTGGCCACTTGTGTACCCTGAAGGAGCCCAACGACTATACCCCCATGTGGAAGTCGTGGAGCCTCACGTCGCTGCCCATGATCCCCGACCGCTTCGGCATCAAGCTCATCGACGACCAAGGCATCAAGAAGCAGTTCAGCATCATCGAGAGCCTGATGCAGAAGGCTGACCGCATCGTCAACTGCGGCGATGCCGGACAAGAAGGTGAACTCATCCAGCGCTGGGTGATGCAGAAGGCACAGGCCAAGTGCCCCGTCAGCAGGCTGTGGATATCCAGCATGACCGACGAAGCCATCCGTGAGGGTTTCCAGAACCTGAAAGACCAGGCCGACTACCAGCCGCTCTACATGGCCGGTCTCTCGCGGGCCATCGGCGACTGGCTCTTGGGCATGAACTGCACCCGTCTCTACACCCTGAAATACGGGCAAAACCGCCAGGTGCTCTCCATCGGTCGTGTACAGACGCCCACCCTCGCTCTCATTGTCAACCGCCAGAAGGAGATCGACAATTTCAAGCCCGAACCCTATTGGGTGCTGGCCACCGTCTATCGCGACACCACATTTACGGCCACCAAGGTTGCGAGTAAGCGAGAACAGGCCCAAACAACTTTGGAGTCTGCTGAGCGTGAGCAATCTCAGACGGAGTTCAAGGGCAAGTTCACCTCGAAGGAGGAAGGCGAACAGGCCTTTCAGACCATTGAGGGCAAGCCGTTTACGGTGACGAAGGTAGAAAAGAAAGAAGGCAAGGAGCAGCCCCCGCAGCT
>AUXO011629302.1_pt1 | contig 13281 bp, 10 predicted proteins | sample 768731 | NCBI WGS metagenome assembly AUXO01 (sample SAMN02715735, study PRJNA202380) | gut metagenome | biome: sheep rumen | host: Ovis aries | place: New Zealand: Palmerston North
TTCCTTTGATAACTTATTTATCTGGATCTTTGAATATCCAAATCAAATTCACTGCTATGGCTACGAAGATGATTGTCAGTAGTATCAGTTTCATTTCATGTCCGTAAGCTTGTCTAGTCGGTCGATCAGTGTCTCGAACTTCACCGACATCTTGGTTATCTCAGTTGTCAGTATTGATACTTGCTTTGACAGATCCTCACTCTTCGTATTCAGGAATTGAAGCTCATCTTTCAAATACTTGATCTCCCATTCTGCCTTCATTATCTTGTCACGCATATCAGACTCAGCATTGTCTCTCTTTAGTCCAATTTCTAGCCTCTGAGCCTGTATCTCTCCTACTTTGGTCCATATCTTGATGAGAGCACCAAGAAGTCCTAGAATAGAGATTATTCCGCCAATAATTTCAGGTGTCATCTATTACCTCATTTACTTCCAATCATTTGGTATCTGGGCCAACTCTGCAGAACCTGTAACAGAGTCTCTTCCACAGTCTCTGAAGCAAGCAAAGTGTCCTGCGAAAGCACGCGTAGCAAAGTTATTATAGCACTCAAGAATTCCGCTATCTACATTATAGCAATCCATAAACATATAAGATACATCTGTCCGACTATCCACTATCTCAAACACTGGAATATGTTTAAGACTTGTGCAACCATAGAAGGATTGATAAGATCTATGGTTTATAGGAAATCCAGCTAAAGTAGTCAGATTTGTACATCCAGAGAATATGGATTGGAAGTCGGTGATTGTTCTTGTGTCCATCACGGCTACTGATACTATAGATGTGTTTGCTTGCCAAGTACCATATAGAGATGGTTGAATACTTATTCCATCATCTTGGAAGTTAGCTCCTATAATATGGGTAGGAACTCCAAATGGTGTAGTGAATCTAGTTGAAAGAGATGGATTACTGTCTATAGACCAGTCCCAGATGTTCTGTGTTGATGAGACTCTTGTCCAAGTTCCACCAGCGTAACTATATGAATGAGACGGATCGTATATTAGATCGTCAAACTTATATCTGATAGTTCCAGCTGGAAGGTCATAAGGGTTGTATGGATCTGGAGTCCTGCTGTCTCCTAGAAGTTTACTTCCAGACGGATTTGCTAAGAGCTTGTTGTTGAAAGAAAGAATCTTGCTCATGGTTGTTCTCCTAGAAAGAAGGTCTGGTATTGTAACCGACAATTCTTATATTAGAACAAGTCATCCATCTAGGCTGATCTTGTTCTCTTAAAAATCCAATTCTATCTATAGTACTGAATGAGTCTATATTTCCATATCCAAAGTAATGAGTATTTCCACTTTCTAGTACTATCATGTATAAGTGAGCTATATTGTTTGTTTTATCTATTACCCACCTATATCTGTAAGGAACGTTGAAGTTAGTGTTACTATAAAATGCCCATAGCTCATAACCATCCTGTTCATAACTTCTAGCCGTACTTACAGTAGGAGTGAATGTTGGAGTAACTGTACCTCTACTTCTCAAATATCTAATTCCTTTATCTCCTACTGTAGATAAGCAATGAGATCTAACTGTCCAGTTCATGAAGTCATTATAGATATCGAAAGCCCATACCATTCCAGCGCCATTTCCAGATTGGTCTATATCAAGAGTCAGATACTTCCAGCTGGAAACATCTGTATTGATGTTTTTCCATACTACTGATGTTCCAGTAGGTGACACTGGTGTTGGATCAAAGAATAGTTCTTTTCCATTAAGAAATCTAGCACTTAGTACTTCATCACCAAAAGTCAGAACATCATTCCCATATCTGATCCACTGTTCATCAAGAGTTGTAGACATATTAAGATCTCCTATTTATACCAATTATCTTAGTGATAGACCTCTTATTGAAATCTGTATCAGAAGTATCTAATGTTTCTGAGTGAGTGTAAACTGAGGTATTCGAATTAGTGAACGACTTACCGTATGTGCTCGTTAAGACAGTCATGTTGTTACTCCAAGTCCATAGAGAGAATCCCCAGGTGAACGAAGACTCTGACTCAGTATTTAGAGACAATAGAGTAACTTGATCTCCGTCATTGTGTGGACCATCAACTTCTTTCCATGTTGGAGAGTTTGTACCAGATAGGATTTTTAGTCTTTCAAAATTTGAAGCAGACTCTGAGAGAGTTATAGTATTAGACGGAGAACCAGACCATAGCTCTACCTCTTGATATTTTTTCCAAAAGACTCCAGGCTTACCTTCACCTGGTACATCAGTATAGTCTATTTTGTCTATACCTTCCACAACAATAGGAACTGTTCTATTGCCAGTAGAGTTTATCCCAGATCCCCAAGTTCTAGCTCCAGAACTGTCATTCTTATAGGCACCGGATCCTATCAGATTATGTCTAGATACCGTTAATACTGTACCAGCAGAATCTATAGTCACAGCCAAAACTTTCTGTATATAAACTTCGCTTGTATATTTTCCAGAAGCATTAAATGAACATATCCTTGTCCCGTTAGTGAATGATGGGATCTCACAATAGTTGTTATCTGCTATCTTGAATCTAATGATCCTAAAGTTCGATACACTCTCTGAAAGAGTGCAACTTGATACTTTTGTTCCTTGGCTATCATATAGGGTAGTGACGTTGTAACTCATTGATACTTAACTCCTATTATCTTTGATATTAGAGGCGTAAACAAAGCATCTTTAGAGGTCTTAAGTTGACCATTAGTGCTAAGATCAGTTTTTACTATGTTGTTATAAGTTCTATTGCTGTATACATATTCTCCAGACATCTGGAAGGTATACGCATTGTTGTTCTGAGTGACTGTGATCTCATTCTCTAGAAGAACAAAATTAGTACCATCATTACCAATAAATTGTATCACCCAACCAGAAGGATAGTTCTTGAACCAGACCCAGTTAGAATTCTTTTTAGAGTATCCTGTAGGAGCAAGTCTTATTCCGATCTCATCTAATGTAGTGATATCATAATTGACTGTGCAACTAGATACTCCCTTACTGTCATTAGTCTCAAATATAGTCAGTTCATATCTGTCTTTTACAGTAGGAGTTGGCGGTACTGGACTAGATCCCAATGTTAGTCCAACTCCTGATCGGCTGAGAACTTGTCCGTGAAATGTAAGTATCTTGCTCATATCATCTCATCAGAAGAAATATCTGAAGCCTCCATCGTTTTTGAAGTTAGAGTTATACAGTACTCCGTAAGCGCTTGAAAGTCCTTGCCATTCTGCTATTGGTACATTTGTAACTAGGAATAAGAAATTGACATCAATAGATGTGTCTAGAGTACCATACGTTCTAGTTATAGGTCCGTAAGTGGAGTAGTCAAGAGTACCGGCCATATCTGTATTGCCTTGGTTCGCCGTAAGGTTTCCGTTCGGAGTATCAGTCGTTGCTATCCATGTTATTACTCGGTTAGATGTAGAAGAACCAGTAAACTGTGCGAATGCAGGATAGAAATAGAGTGTATTTCCTGTTCCAGTTCCGAGGCTGTTTCGAGAAGTAATACGAGACCTGTTCATGGAAACACCAGCGTAAGCTGATATCGATGCCTCGGTGAATAGATAGAGACCTACGATATTTGTCCAGTCTGGAGCGTTGCTAGTAATCACCCAGGTACTGTAAGTGCCAAAATTACCAGTTCTAATGCTAGACGTGAGAGTAGATGGTGGAATAAGAGTACCTCCCCAGCCTACAGGAATCTGGGCTAAGTAAGTCGAGTCACCGCAATTGCTAAAAGTCGAAGAGTGAGAAGTGATTGTAGAAGACTGAGACCAAGCTGTATATAGAGACAATGCAGAATCGTCTATAACACCTGTGCAAGAGTCAAACGCTTGGTTCACGTTAGTCAAGCTATATAGATTTGTCATATCTCCAACAGCAGTCTTGAATCCAGTGATAGCATTACAGCCAGTGAAAGCTCTGTCTAGTGTCTCAATCCTATCTCCGGTAATTCCTATGATCTCGGCAGTTACTCCTCCAGTATTGTTCGTAGTGAATGTAGCTACATTACTCTGAGTGGTGCATAGACGACCTATTCCTAGCGATAAGTCCTGAGTGCCAGCTGCTCCAGTGTATAGATATGTAACGATCTTCCAGTCAGCTCCACTGATATGAACCCAGTGTGCATCTCCGGAAGTCTTGCACTGTCCTAGAAGTGTAGTCGTAGGAGTGTAAGAGTCGGAGCTGAATCTGAACGTGATCTCAGCTTTTGGAATTGGATCATACTTCTCTCCAGATACACGGACATAAGAAGTTCCGTTGAAGAGCTTCAGACCATGTCCGTTGAATGTCAGAACTGATGGCATTGGCATAGCCTCCATTAGTTGCTTCCACTGATCCTGTCAATACCGACTACTTTGCATATCGCAGCGTTATTGTTATTGGTGTACCATGTAATGGTCTTCTGTGAGTCTATAGTATAACCCATACCCTTATTGGGAGATTCTAGCTTAGTTCCGTTGGTCGTAACTGACCAAGTAGAGGTGAATACGTACATAATCGTATTCGAGAATTGGAATATGGCATCCAGGAGGAATAGGTTTGAAGAGTCAGAGATATTCTTAGTATCAAATCTCTTAGCTCCTAGCCAACTAGTACCAATTCCAGATGGATAGACATCTATATACTTGAAGTTATAGATGCTCTCACTGAGAGTTATATCGAAGCTCTTAGTACCAGACCATAGCACTGTCTCGTTCTTGCTCGGATCTGCTAAAATGTATCTGTTGTTCCAGATTGCGTCTGCCATGATTAGTTACCTCCTATTCTACCGATTCCTACTACCTTCTGTATCTTGATCATGTTTGTACTGTTCCTAGATACTGTAATTCCGCCAGTAGTACTTATTATGATCTGTGAAGCATCAGTCCATGCAGAATATGTCTTTGTATCAGATGTAACTAAAGTCAAGATCTTGAAGTAGATATTTCCATTTGACCAGTGTGTTATAGTAGATAGGTAGGGACCATAGGTGACACCGCTCTTAGGAATAAAGTCTACTGAGCCCTGGAATCCATCATTGTTCGTGAAATATATTATAGTATGAGCAAATAGGTTAGCTGGCTCTGATAGTACTAGATCATTAGCTGGCATATTCAAGTCGCCTTCGAATAGCACTGTCTCATCATTGCTGATCTGTATCTGACCAGCTGCTGGAGTAGTGACCTTGATGCCAGTTCCAGCAGTGATCTGAGTCTCTTGTGAATCTCCGAGAGTGTAGCTCCCGTTCCATATCATATCTGACATTATGTGTTCTCCTTACGGCCGATACCGACAATCTTGATCAATATGTTCTTGTCATCATTATTATTTGCTCTAGCGGATGACGGTATAGTTGTAGAGCCCCAAGTGTAAGCTAGTCCGAGAGTTCTGGTGACAGATACTGTGCTTCCGCTGAACGTAATCTGAGCCATGATCATCACAGGATAGTTGTTTCCCTTGAAGTAAGTCAAGTTGACTGGACCATCGACTGCTGTGTACTTGAATGCCTGATATCCGTTGTCAGAAGATCTTGTGTAGATCTCTATGAATTCAAAGTTGGTTAGTGTCTCAGATAGAAGTGCACTAGAAGCTAGAGTGGAGCTAGACCATAGTTCGGTCTCATCAGTTCCCATCGCCTGAGCTACGACTGGCACATTGACACCGAACGCGTACTGAGCAGAGTTAGTGACATGAGCGATAGTGTCATCGTGAGTCAGCCACTGCTTCTCAGAGTCAACGGTCATAATCGGAGATCCGTTGTAACCAGAGATCTCTCCATGACCGTTGTAACCAATTTCAGCTTCCATCATGACGCCAGAAGTGCTGAAGACTGTAACATCATCAACATCTTCAATCTTGATTCCTGGACCAGCAGATATAGGATATTCATCCATCGATGCAGCTTCATTCCATATTGAAGCTGATGTTTCAATTCCGTGAAGAGCTATAATGTCTCTACCTATTAGTCGGTTATTAGGAGCAGGGGTTCCATCATCATCATACTTGCTATTGATTCTAAGACCAGAAATAGGGCTGATCTCCCAGCTGTAGTATTCTGGTGCTATATTCAAACCAGAAACTTCTCCCAAGTCGTTTATGTAAGTGTGATGTGAAGTATCTGGATAACCACCAATATCGATCACAGAATTTAGATCTAATGGATTAGCCGATGATCCATCTCCTTTGAGATTAGTGGACGTGTGAACTGTAGAAGATCCTCCGCTTCCTGAAGAGCTGATCAGAATCGTATCGTTCACTTTCTCGATAGTGATTCCCGTTCCACCAGATACTGGAACCAATGTAGGCTTATTCAAGATCTCTGCTACACCAGACGTTGCAGTCCAGTCAGAGTTAACTTGTGGATCGCCACCACCTCCAGTAGAGCTTATGATGATCGTATCATCTACGTTCTCAATTGTTATTCCCTGACCAGCAGAAACTTCTGTAAATTCCGGCTTATTCAGAATCTCAGCGACTCCAGAGGTAGCGTTCCAGTCAGCATTTACCTGAGTCTCATTCCAGATAGCGGAATTTGACTCGACAGTGCTATATGCAGATTCATATTTCACCGTATCTGTATTGTATGTAGACTGATCAACCAGACCTGTAGCGGATATTTGGTCATTTACGATAGAGATGTATTGTCCAGCTTCGTAGTTAGATCCTCCAGTAGAGCTGATAACCATAGTGCCAGATACTTCTACTATCTCAATCCCAGTACCAGCGGATACTGGCTCAATCTCTGGTCTGTTCAGAATCTCTGCCTTTCCCGAAGTTGCATCCCAGTCAGCATTCACTACGTCTTCGTTCTTGGCGAGAGTGATAGTCTCGTTAGACCATGTAGTTCCATCAAGCTTGATCGAGTACTGATAGTTTCCGATGATTCCAGAGAATATCACTATTGACGGTCTAGGAGAAGTGAATGAGCTTATCGGAAGAAGCATGTCAGAGTTGTATGGGTGACCATTTCCGAATACTGCCTTTCCGTCACCGACAGCCTCACCGATCTCTTCGAATGTCGTAGTTCCATATTCTGCGATGAATACTCCGTTCTGACCGGAGATAGACTCAAGAGCAGAAGATACTGTCTGAATCTCAGTCTCTAGAACAGAAGATACTGTCGAGACTGTATTGGAGATCATAGTTCCAACACTGTCTGTAGAAGGTAGTGGTGTATACTCTACAGGAGACCAAGTCTCACCGTCAAGATATACTCTTCCTTGAGTAATGTTATTTTCACCGAAGCTCAATGTTCCGATGAAGTAAGCTCTGCTGTCAGAATATGAGCTACCCTTCGTATAAGAGTTAGTTCTTAAATAAACTCCGCTACCGTCAGAGTTGAGACTCACTACCACGTTCTTTCCGTCGTCTAGTGCGTCATAGACAGCCGAAGCTGGAGTTGACTGATAGATAGCTAAGAAGTTTCCACCAGATGCGGAATCAACAGCTGCTGAGACTATCTGAATCTCTGACTCTAGAATTGAAGAAGCTCCAGATACAGTGCTCAGTACAAATTCTTTAGAAGCTATGTTAGTTGTTGTAACACCTTCCCAGCCAGTTGGATTTGCTTCTGTTACTAGAACTTGAGTGCCGTCGTTTCCACTACCGTAGTCGTAGTAGTTGAGCCCTTCAAATCTTACATAGCTTGTGCTACCCTGAGAAGTAGTTGAGGTTACATTCATTGGAAGATATGGACCATGACCGTCAGATCCTAAGCTGACCCATACGAACTTACCTTCATCAACAGCCTCAAACACGCTAGAGACTGGAGTAACCATATAGTTAGCGACGAATACATCGGTTGTTCCAGAAGAGGAAGCTATTAGGCTCTGTACTTCGTCCATCACTGTAATTTCTTGCCATTGTGATGGATCGAATGAAGTCTCTTCGGTGATCTCTTCTCTAGCCTTGTACAGATGATAGCCGTATACTGCGTATGTTCCAGAAGGTGAAGGAATAGGCAGAAGCTGATAGTCAGTAGCTATCGCGTGCTGAAGATCCCATACGCTGTCTGAGCTTGCGAAGTTCTGGTCATCCATCTTTCCCCAGTTAGAAGGGAATCTGTAGATAGTCTTGTTTGTGCCAGTCCTCATGTTTGTAAAGTAGAAACAGCTGAGGTCAGGACGACCTATCGGCGTATCTCTGAACAATACAATAGAGTAGACCTCAGTGTCTTTGCTGTCTGTATTCTCTTTGTAGTTCACATAGACTGACTTGCCTGCTTCGTATGCAGCTTTGATGTCTTCAAATGAAGTATTTCCAGAGGCAGGACCATTGTACACGTAAGTAGCATAGAATGTTCCAGCATCAGGCTCTGCGATAGGCTTGATGTCAGCGTCTGCTGGATCGAAAGTCTTTACGAGAGATCCAGCATCTGTTGGTAGAGCATCCTTCAGAGTCTCGATTCCAATAGGATTGAATCTCCAGATGTTTCTCTCCTGATCAATCGGAAGAGAAGATGTCAAGTGGTTTCTGAGCGAGCAGTTGATCAGTGCTGCAACTCCAACTCCTTCATAGTACTTAAGATTGTTGAATTCTCCCCATAGCTCATAGTGCTGAGAAGAGGAGTCATCTCTCCAGTAGAGATATAGCTTACTGATTTGAGGAGAGCTAGTGTCCTTGTCGAACAGAAGCCACTTACCGTCTTCTTCGTGTCGTTGAGAATACCCAGATTGGGTCACGTAGTTCTCGCAGTTCAGTACAAATATACCTGAGCTCTTTCCATTGTAGTAAGCTCCGTTAGACTGGAAGCTAAGCTGAAGAGTCGTCATCCACTCGTTGATCCAAGTGATAGTACCGATGTCAGCTTCACATATCTTAGCGTATTTGTAGTCATAGTAAGAGTTGTTGATCTGCTGACGGATCATGACAGATTGCATATCAGTCGATACGAGCTTAGTCTTCGTATCGTATTCAGATCTATCTTTTATGACTATCGTTCTGTCTTCATTGATATAGTCAGGAATGAGATCAGAGACAGCAGAGACAGCTATCTCTGCGACGTACCCTGGATTGACTCTCTCATCATATCTGTCTCCTCCAATGATAGAGGTCTTGTCGATCAGAATCGAGTGATCAGAGCTAGTGATCTCGATGTTCCCAGATACAGCAGATCCGTCATGAAGACTGATGTCATAGCTGAAGAGCTCTTTGCCATAGAAGTCACATACGACGACAGTGTAGTAGTAAGCTGGATTGACATAGCAAGCAGCTCTTCCGTTGTCGTCAAGAATGATAGGCTGTGGATTCTCGACTAATCCATCTTCGTCAGAATAAGTAGTAGCAAGAGCACTGCTACCAGTTCTTCCTCTGTAGTAGACATAGACCTTTCCGTTCGTCAGGATAGATCCATTCTTGTTCTGGAATTGCTCGGATAAAGGCCAAAGAAGATATTGCATTGTGTCTCCTCTTATATTTGATTTATGCTATCTTTACGTTTCCGAGAGCGGAACTTGCATATAGACCGATAGCGAAGAAGTCCGCATCGTCTGCGATACTGAATATGCCCCAATGAGTGAAGCTATATCCTGAGGTAGGATCAATCGGGCATGCGTATTGAGTGAACTTAGAGAAGAACGTTCCACTATATCCGTCATTCAGATTAGGGAATGCTCTGGTGCTAAGATTCATCTTCTTCACTTCTGGATGGTCACTTCTTCCGTAGATAGTTCCATCTGACCAAGAAGACAAGAACAATCCTGATGCCTTCTCTTTAGGACATCTACCTACGTTTCCGGAGCATATATGGTTCGGATGGTTAGTAGCACGGATGAATAGCAACTCACTCGCTGCGACTCCCCAGAGAGGCATAGTGATGCCGTTAGCGTTAGATCCTATGAAGTTGTTTCCAACCCACTTGTTCTCTGACCAGCATCCATAGCAAGAGCTAGCGTCTGTGGTATTGTAGAACTTGTTATACTCAAGAGCGTTGCTCATGTTGATCGTGCATCCAGAGAATGTCGTCTTCAGATAGAAGTCATTTCCAGACTTGTAAGGATAGAACTTATAAGTTCCGCCATCAATGTAGCAGTTATAGAAGTGAGCTTCCTTGAGTCCGAATGTACAGTTTCTCATGTAGCAGTTCTTGAATGTCTGAACTTTTGTAGTAGCGGTGTTGTCAGTAGCGTAGTTCATAGCTACCGAAACATCATCACAGTCTGTCAGATTCAGCTGAAGCTTGTTAGCAGTGAAGGTGTTATGAGTGTATACTTTAGAGTTGTATGCCGTAAGCGATACTGGCTTCGAGTCGTTGTAGAAGTACAGACGGCTGTTGTAAGCAGTGATCGATATACCTTCGTTAGGAGCCGTCGAAGTGTCTATGTTTCCATTCACCCATACGTTGTACAAAGTCATCGTATTGTATAGATTCATATTACCTCTGATTCGGCAGTTTCTCAGAGTCAAGAAAGAAGATGCGCTAACTGATGCATCAAATGCTGATATGCTTGCACCTTCTAGATCTATGTCTTGTGTTCCGTCAGCAGCTGCGAATCTCATGTAGACATTTGGATAGTTGAAGTTCCTGATAGTGAGATTGTTCATCGCAGCAGACTTAGCTTCAATGTGATTACCGTTAGCTATACTTCCTACGTCCCAGTTAGAAGCATTGCTGTTGACCCACCATCGATCAGTGATGTTCATGTTAGTGAACTTGAGGTAGTCGCTAGATACGTTGAAGATTCTGTCTCCTACGATGTCGCAGTTCTGTAGAGATAGGCACTGACCAGTCGCATAAGTCAATGGAAGTCTCTCAGAACCTTCGATGATGCAGTCAGTCAGAGTGATAGTAGAAGGGATCTGAGAGTTGTAGAATGAAGTTCCGGGGTCGAATACGAAGTGCTTAGAGTTACACTGGAAGAATCTCTGAGCAGTCTTGAACCAAGAAGAGTGAACCGGTGTGTTGATCGTGCTAGAGAAGTAGAAGTCACATATCGGAGTTGTAGGCTTACCGATGACCTTCAAGTCAGAGCAAGTGATCATATCTCTAGTGAATGTAGTTCCAGCATCAACCAGAATCCTCTTATATGTCGATAGAGCTGTCGTAGAGTCAGTGTAGTTGCCTCTCACGAAGTATACTCCAGGAGCAGTCTTGTATGTTCCGATAGAGTCAACATATCCGAGTAGAGCGTTGATGTTAGCTTCTCTTCCAGGATAGACTCCGTAGTATGTCGAAGGAAGATACTCACCATCGAACTTCAAGATCCATCGTCCTGTGTCAATGTCAGGATTCTTTACGATGTATCCACCGTCTGCTGAAGCGACTGAAGTCGGATCCCAGACATACTGCCTTGCTTCACAGTCGTTCTCGTTCCAGTAGCCTACGACAGTGACCGTTCCTATCTCTGGATCAGTTCCGAGAAGTCCAGATAGTCCATAAGTTGTTCCTTCTGTCGTTCCAGAAGAGACAGCGTTGTATGCTCCTAGCCACTCTCTGACGAACTCCCAGTTCTCTGTGTCGTCATCGATCATCGGATCTGAGAAGTTTCCGAGATACTTGTAGAGACGACAGAGAACAAGACGATCACAGAAGTATGTGTGGTCTGGACGGCTGAGCGCTCCGATATAGATTGGATTGTCTGCTGGAACATAGTCGTCATTCGCAGAGTCGTAAGTGTATATGTCGATCGATGTGTTGCTTGTAGGATCGAAGCACTCGATCTTGGCTCCAGGAATTACCTTTCTCTCGTTGTCAAGAATCAGATCGTTCTCTGATAAGAAAACTTGATACATCTTATACTTCCTCCACGATATTCACTTCAGGATTCTGTGCCTTCATTTCCTCTTTCTGTAGAGATATAGCTTCTTTCTCAATTGAAGCGTTCGCCTTGTAGATGTCAGCTTCTGTCTTAGCCATCTCTGCTGGATCGTTAGCCTTGATCTGAGCATCGAGAAGCTTGAGCTCTTTCTGGTGATTGAACTTCTGATCTTCGAGAAGCATCTCTCTCTGAAGTCCGTAAGCTTCGATCTTCTGATTAGTCTCCATATCTCCGAGTCTCTTCTGAAGCTCGACGATCTGAGCGTCTCTGTTCTTGATCTCCTGATCAGCCTGAGCGAGAAGCTGTTGCTGCTGAAGCTCATTGTCAGTCATCTGAGGCTGGATCAGCGATAGGAACTTAGTGATGTACTCATTGTCCTTCTCGATCAAGCACTGAGCTATGACCAGCTTCTGCTTGTCAGAGTCAGAAGTCAGAAGAGGAGCGTATGACTGAAGCTGAACTCTAGCCTCTTGTTTCTCCATAGCGTCATCTGGACCTTCAATGACTGTCAGCTTGATCTTTCCATACATCGGCTGATTGTAAGTGTACTCAGCGAAGAGCATTCCGACTAGAGAAAGAGAGTACTTAAGATGCTGAATGTAGCATCTGATGTTGTTGTTGAACGTCTTCTGATTGAGCAGAGCTTCAGTAGCCGTCTTCTCGACTGTCGTCTCAAGTCCAGTAGCCGGAATTCCGATGATAGTGTTTGTGAGTCCGAGAGCGTTCTGCATCAACTGATCAACATCAGCGAACTCGATAGCGTTAGGAAGTCTAGTAGGAGGCTCTAGCTTTCTCTTTCCGTCCTTGCTGTACTCGTTGTACATGAGCAACGGATTCAGAGTCTTGTCAGAGTTCTTGTAGTATGCTTCGAAATTCTGAATCGCTTCGCTTCCAGAGATCCAAGTATTCTTCGGGCTTTTGCTCATTCTAAGCAGCAGCTGCCTGTACGCGTAGTTGATGAGTCTCTGAATAGGTCTCATCTGAGTAGTGATTCCAGTCCATGTCTGCTTGTTGTCCTTAGCCCAGCTCTGTTCTCCGAATACCGGAACGACTGGAATGTATGAGTATGGCAGAACTACTGGTTCTTCGATGAGTCTGTCTCCGAGAAGCTTGTAGCAAGTGACTCCGTTCATACCGTCTTCTTTGACGAAGTAAGTTACTAGCGGTGCGTAGTTCTTTCGGTCGTAGGTCTCGGATATGTCCACCAGAGGTGCTTCTGAAGACCAGCTTACGTCAATCTCTCCGTAGTTCCTTCTGATCCACTCTTTAGACTTAAGCTCAACGATAGCAGCTCTAGTAGCGTCTGCGAAGTTCAGCTTAGTAGCGTTAGGATCGAGACGAACATTTGTAACGTCCGGAATAGAGTATAGAACAGGCTTGATCGACCCGTCGATGTCGTAGTCACTTGAGAAGACCAGAACTCCTAGTCCAGTTCCGACTGAGTTAGTAAGCGCTTCTACGCTTCCGGTAGAGTTGTCTGGATCAGATAGGAATAGATCCTGCTTAGCGTTCAGATCATCATTTCCTTCATAGTGCCACTTGAACTGATTAGTCAGGTA
>AUXO012240048.1_pt1 | contig 13281 bp, 11 predicted proteins | sample 768731 | NCBI WGS metagenome assembly AUXO01 (sample SAMN02715735, study PRJNA202380) | gut metagenome | biome: sheep rumen | host: Ovis aries | place: New Zealand: Palmerston North
GAGGAGATAGAATATGAAGGATTGAGTGTGATAATTCCTCGTCGAGAGTGTATGCAGACGCTTCAGCGTCATCTGAAACAGAAGAAAAGTAAGACCGAAAACTAATGAGTGAAAAGTTATGAAGACGGATATCATACTGTGCGGTGTAGGAGGCCAAGGCATCCTCTCCATAGCCACAATCATAGGCGAAGCCGCAATCAAGGAGAATCTTAACATCAAGCAGGCTGAAGTTCACGGCATGAGTCAACGTGGTGGAGACGTTCAGTCTAATCTGCGTCTCTCCAGCGAGTCCATTCACAGTGATCTGATACCTTTAGGCAGTGCCGATGTCATTATCTCCATGGAACCCATGGAGGCACTCCGCTATCTGCCGTTCCTGAAGAAAGATGGATGGATTATCACGTCGAGCACTCCCTTCGTGAACATCCCGAATTACCCTGACATTGAGTTAATCAAAGCCGACCTTGAGAAAATTGGTAATGTCATTCTGCTTGATATTGAGCAGCAAGCAAAGGGAGCCGGCATACCCCGTTCGGCCAATATCATTCTCCTGGGGGCTGCTCAGAAGGCCATTGGCATTGAATATGAGAAGTTGGAAGATGCTATCCGCCGAGTGTTTGGACGCAAAGGCGAGGCTGTCGTTGAAGCCAACATCAAGGCTCTTGCTATAGGGAAACAGGCTCAGAGATAGTTTCACAACAATCATCTATTAATCATTATGCAAACTCCTATTAAGAAAGAGATAGTAGACCAGCTGGTGTCTAAGCTGGGAATTGAAGACTTTGCTAAGGCCACTATCCGTGAGGTGAAGCAGGTGGCAGCTATGGCTGAGAAGGAAAGTGGTGTGGAGTTCATTAAAATGGAGATGGGCATTCCTGGTCTTCCTGCGGCCCAGGTGGGTGTGGATGCTCAGATACAGGCTTTGCGTGACGGGATAGCCCATTCCTATCCTGACATTCAGGGTAATCCCGTTTTGAAGCAGGAAGCCTCACGCTTCGTGAAGGCTTTCATCAATGTTGACATCTCGGCTGAGAGTTGTGTTCCTGTCTGTGGGTCCATGCAGGGAACCTTTGCTTCGTTCCTCACCTGTTCGCAATGCAATCCACGCAAAGATACCGTACTCTTCATCGACCCTGGTTTCCCTGTGCAGAAGATGCAGCTCAAGGTGATGGGAGTAAAGATGGAGACTTTCGATGTGTACGATTTCCGTGGCGAAAAACTTGGATCAAAGTTGGAGTGGTATTTGGCGAAAGGCAATATATGTGCTATCGTATATTCTAATCCAAACAACCCGGCATGGATATGCCTGAATGAGGATGAACTGAAGACTATCGGAACACTCGCCACCCAGTATGATGCTGTCGTGATGGAAGATTTGGCTTACTTCGCCATGGACTTTCGCAAAGACTTGAGCCGTCCGTTCCAGCCGCCCTATCAGCCAACTGTGGCTCGCTATACGGATAACTACATGCTGCTCATCAGCGGTTCGAAGGCGTTCAGCTATGCAGGCGAGCGTATTGGCGTGGTGTGCATCAGTGACTCTCTGTTTCACCGCCACTACGATGCTTTGAGCACACGCTATGAAGGTCTGCCATTCGGACTGGTCTTCTCCACACGTATGCTATATGCCCTTTCTTCTGGAACCAGTCACAGTGCTCAATACGCCATGGCTGCCCTGCTGAAGTCGGCTTCTGACGGAATCTATAATTTCCGCGATGATATCAAGGTCTATGGCGAGCGTGCTCATAAGCTGAAGGAGATATTTCTCCGTCACGGGTTCCACATAGTCTATGACCGCGACTTGGAAGAGCCGATAGCCGACGGGTTCTATTTCACTATAGGTTATAAAAAAATGACCAGTGGTGAACTGGCCAAAGAGTTGATGTACTACGGTGTATCAGCTATATGTCTGGTTACGACTGGAAGCCATCAAGAGGGGTTGCGTGTCTGCACATCGTTCATTGAAGACCATCAGTACACTCAGTTAGAGGAGCGCATGGCCATTTTCGAGGCAAATAACTAAGCACGCTAAATTCCCAATCCTCCTTGGAAGGAGGTGTCTACCGCCTTGCTCTGCTGTATTCGCGAGTAGGGCGGTATGTCATTTGTCACCCAGATATTACCGCCAATGATGGAGTGATGGCCTATCGTGATGCGTCCCAGGATGGAAGCATTGGAGTAGATGGTAACGTTGTCTTCGATAATCGGGTGGCGAGGAACATTCAACATGTTGCCTTCGCTATCATATTTGAAGCTTTTTGCACCAAGTGTCACTCCTTGGTACAGAGTGACGTGTTTCCCGATGATACAGGTCTCTCCGATGACAACACCTGTTCCGTGGTCTATCGCAAAATACTCCCCGATAGTGGCTCCAGGATGTATATCTATGCCTGTCTTCGAGTGGGCCTGTTCCGTAATGATTCGCGGAATGACAGGCACCTGCATTTTGTGCAGCACATGGGCGATGCGGTAGTGTGTCATGGTATTCACAACAGGGTAGCAATAAATTACCTCACCATAGTTGACGGCAGCTGGGTCGTTTTTGAACATAGCTTCAACATCGGTGTAGAGAAGCCGCTTCACCTCTGGAAGCTGGTCGATGAATGCAAGGGCTATTCTCTGGGCTGAGGGTGCTACTTCTTCCTCTGCACACTCTTCACAGAACTGAAGGCCACGTGCGATCTGTCGGCAGAGCAGGCGATAAAGTTCCTCCATGTTAACACCGATGAAGTAGGAACGAATCTGTGGGTCAGGTTGTCGTTTATTGAAATAATCTGTGAAAATGATACTTTTCACAAGGCTTATGATTTGCCTCACTTCCTCAACCGAGGGCAAGGGTGCCGTTCCAGCCGGCATGATGGCCTCTTCTTTCTTGTCTAACTGTGAGAGAAGTGCCACATTTCGTAGCAGCACTTCATTGACATTTACTTCCATGTTGCTCCTTCTCTTAGGATGAATTTAATGTGGTGTTTCTTGGGAAGTTTGGGCTGTTCCCATGTTCCACCAAGTATCTGAATGGTAGTCTCTTTGTTTTTTGTGTTAGCTAAAGCCTGCTCTACGGCGGGAGCAAGTTGCATGAAGTCGCCGCGTCCTTTCTTGTCGACGGTGATGTCAGCATCCACTCGGTATTTCTTCAGTATTGGTATTTCCTCACAGAGTGCATCAGCCAGAAGATGAGCCACGACATGTGCTCCGTAGACGTTGTAGTGCGTGTTGTCCTGCCTTCCTTTCGGCACACTGGGTTCTTCACCCGGCAGGAACCACATGTGCAGTTTTTTTGATTCCTCTCGTCCCAAGCTCTGTTCCAGTGTGTGGGTGATGCGGTTGGCATCGACAAAATGTACGTTCATTCTCTTGGCAACGTCATGGGGAGCAACGATGTAAAGTCCGTGAGTGTCCACCAGGGAATCGCCTTCCACCAGTCCGTTGGCATCCTTGAATGTGGTGCTGCGCAGTGCTTCGTCGTCGTCGTTCTTCGGCATTACTTTTGCAAAGTTGCGGCGCACCACGGCATTCATGAGAACTGGTATGCCGCCACGTTCACGTGTCTCTCTGACGAATTTTGCCAGATTATAGTCGAACGTCGAGCCGGGATCGGTGTGTCGGTCGGCTTTTGGCTTCTCGTCGTTGTGGCCAAACTGTATGATGACGTAGTCACCAGGGCAAATTCTGTTGAGCACGGTGTCCCAACGGCCCTCGTTGATGAAGGATAAAGATGAACGTCCGTTTACGGCATGGTTCTCAATGCGAATGTTGTCATCGAAAAAGCACTGTAGCGCCATGCCCCATCCACGTTCTTTCTTGTCGTGCGAGATGTCTTTGTTTGCCATGGTCGAGTCACCTATCATGAAGATAGTTGTTGTCTTCTGATTGGCGGCAGTAAATCCGCAAATTATACAGATGGCACAAAGGAAAGCCTTTATTGAAATTCTCATTTGTTCAGCATCTTGATAAGTTTGTCAGTAGCGAGTAGTGTCTGCTTGCCCGTCAGCATGTTCTTGAGCGTGATTTTCCCCTTGGCCATTTCATTGTCGCCAGCCAGTGCCACGAAGGGAATTTGTTTGGCATTGGCATACGACATTTGCTTCTTCATTTTTGCAGCATCGGGATAGAGCTCGGCACGTATACCGGCTTTGCGCAACTGTGAGAGAATGGGCATGCAGTAGGTTGTCTCTTTTTCACCGAAGTTGATGAAGAGCACCTTTGAAGTCTGGAGAGAACCTTTAGGGTAGAGTTCAAGGGCATTGAGTACATCGTAGATGCGGTCTACGCCAAAGGAGATGCCAACCCCTGAAAGACCTGGCATGCCGAAGATGCCTGTCAGGTTGTCGTAGCGACCTCCTCCAGAGATGCTGCCCATGGGGGTGTCGAGTGCTTTCACCTCGAAGATTGCACCTGTGTAGTAGCTCAGTCCGCGAGCCAGTGTGAGGTCGAGTTCGATTTTGTTCTTCAGCTTGCTCTTGCTCAGCATGTTCAGGATGAAGTCTGTCTCTTCTATGCCTTTCATTCCTGTCTCGCTATCCTTCAGGATGTTTTTCAGCTTGCGCAGCCTCTGGCTGTTTGTGCCGTTCAGAGTGATGATGGGTTCCAGCTGAGTAATCTGTTTCTGTGAGAGTCCGCATTCAGACAGTTCATCCCTTACACCATCGATACCTATTTTGTCGAACTTATCAATGGCTACGGTGATGTCAACGATTTTCTCAGCAGCACCTATTGTTTCGGCAATGCCCGTAAGAATCTTGCGATTGTTGATTTTGATGACCACACGTACCCCGAAGCGTCTGAATACGGTGTCGACAATCTGCATCAGCTCCACCTCGTTGATGAGTGAGTCACTGCCCACCACGTCGCCGTCAAACTGGTAGAACTCGCGGTAGCGTCCCTTCTGCGGACGGTCAGCCCTCCACACTGGTTGCACCTGATAGCGCTTGAAAGGCAACTGTAGTTCTTCGCGATGCATGACTACATATCGGGCGAAAGGCACGGTGAGGTCATAGCGCAGACCTTTCTCGCAGAGCTTTGCTGCCAGCCGCAAGTTATTCCTTTCGGTTAGTTCATCGTCTGATACCTTTGCCAGATAGTCGCCACTGTTCAGGATTTTGAACAGCAGTTTGTCGCCTTCTTCTCCGTACTTTCCCATGAGTGTCTGTAGGGTCTCCTGTGCAGGTGTCTCAATCTGCTGGAAACCATAGAGTTCGTAAACGGAGCGAATAGTACTGAAAATATAGTTGCGCTTAGCCATTTCCATGGGGCCGAAGTCGCGTGTTCCTTTGGGTATGGATGTTTTCATTTGCTTAAGCCCCCTGGGTTAGGGGGTGGGGGGACTGAACTGTCAATAGTTCTTTCCCCCTTTTAATTTGTTAAATATGCTGATTATTATGCTGTCAGTTCAGACCCTCACCTTCCTTACTTGGCTTTCTCAAGAGATTATGGGGCAAGGACGATCGTTTGGTCTCGATCCGGACCGATAGAGATAATTGCGATAGGCGTTTCAAGTTGTTCTTCAAGGAATTTTACGTAGTCCTTGAAAGCCTGTGGGAACTGTTCCTCACTGTTCAGCTTCGTCATGTCCTGTTTCCACCCTGGCAGTTCTTTGTAAATGGGTTCAATACCTTCCTCAATATTGTATGGGAAGTAGTCTGTTAGCTGCCCATTCTGCTTATATGCCACGCAGGCTTTTATAGTGTCGAAGTCGTCGAGCACATCGCTCTTCATCATGATGAGCTTGGTTACTCCGTTTACCATGATTGAATATTTCAGTGCCACAAGGTCAATCCATCCGCAGCGTCGCTCACGTCCAGTTACAGCTCCGTACTCATGTCCCAGGTCACGAATCTTCTTGCCTGTCTCGTCGAACAGCTCAGTTGGGAATGGACCTGCTCCTACACGTGTGCAGTAAGCCTTCATAATGCCGTAGACATCTCCAATCTTGTTAGGACCAATGCCTAATCCTGTACAGGCACCTGCACAGATGGTGTTAGAGGAAGTTACGAAAGGATAGCTGCCGAAGTCGATGTCGAGCATTGTTCCCTGAGCTCCTTCGCAGAGCACGCTCTTGCCGCTCTTCAGCATGTTGTTGATTTCGTGCTCTGAGTCTACGATGGGAAACTGGCGCAGGTATTCAACACCCTCCATCCATTTTTTCTCCACTTCGGTGATGTCGTATTCAAAATTCATGGATCTGAGGATGGCCTCATGGCGAGTCTTGGCAGCGGCATATTTCTCTTCGAAATTCTCCAGGATGTCGCCTACTCTCAGCCCTACACGGCTAACCTTGTCGGTGTATGTAGGACCGATGCCCTTGCCTGTCGTTCCCACTTTGTTCTTGCCTTTCTGAGCCTCGTATGCAGCGTCGAGCACACGGTGTGTGGGCATGATAAGATGGGCTTTCTTCGAGATGTGTAGCCGGCTCTTCAGCTCGTGTCCGCTCTTTTCCAGGGATTTTGCCTCATCCATGAAGAGGTCGGGAGCCAGCACTACGCCGTTGCCTATGATGTTGATCTTCTCACCCTGAAAGATTCCAGATGGAATGGAGCGCAGCACGTATTTCTGTCCTTCAAACTCCAGTGTGTGGCCAGCATTAGGGCCACCCTGAAACCGTGCCACCACGTCGTAACGGGGTGTGAGCACGTCAACCACCTTACCTTTACCTTCGTCGCCCCACTGTAGTCCCAGAAGGACGTCAACCTTACCTTTATTCATTCTGTTTGTTTTGTTTGGATTTATTTCTCTTTTGTCGGGTTATTGCAGCCTGGCATGACGAGCAGATGCCATAGATGTAGAGTGTGTAACCGTCTTTCCTGAACCGTTTTAGGTGCATCTGGTTGATGGCTTCCGTCACTTCTGGAGTCTTCACCTCCGTTACCTTTCCACACACGGTACATATCTGGTGACAGTGACTTTCTCCTTCGTAGCAGGCCTCGTATTTAGTCGATCCTTGGAATCTGTGCCTTATAACGAGTCGCAGTTCCATGAAAAGGTTGAGCGTGTTGTAGAGTGTTGCCCTTGATACAGGAAACTTCTGTGACTCGCTCAGCTTGTTTCCCAGCTCTTCGAGTGTGAAGTGTCCGTTCATGCTATAAACGGCATTCAATATCGCGTATCGCTCTGGCGTTTTGCGATGGTTGTTCATCTCAAGATAATTGTCCAAAATGCGCTCCACAGCCAGTCGTACACCTTCATTTCTTTCTGTTGTCTTCATAAACCGCACAAAATTACTGTTTTTTTCGTAGAATCCTGTGCAGATAAATTATAAAAAATCTAAATAGTGCCTATTTCGTCACTCTGATCCAGTCGGTTTCCAGCCATCCCCGGTCTGCCTTTGCGTCTGTCTCTGCGGCAACGTAGCCGAATTTAGCTCCTATCCACTTGCCTTCTTTCATTTGGAACTCATCGCCGCAGTCGGTGAATTTCTTACCGTCAAGGCTGTAGGTGAAATTCACCTTTGAGTCGTTGACCTTCATTCGCAGGTAGATGTCCTCATGAATGCCAGGCCTGTATTCGGTTTGGTCTTCAGCTGTCGGTTTTAGCGTGGCAACTACTCTCTCTGCCTGTTGCCTTCCTTTGTCGGCTGCCTTGCAGGTCATCTGTACCAGTTGAAACTCCTGTCCCACACGTCTAACGACGAGTGCCGAGTAGTCAAGTCCCATCATCACCAGTCCGCCAAACTGTCCGTCGGCTTTCGATGTCATCCTCACTTTCGTTGTTACGGTAAACCTTTCGGCTGGTGTCTTCTGCAGCAGCAGATTGGGAATCTCCCAAAAGTTTTTCCAGTTCTGTGACAGCTTGTAGGTGTAAATACGGAAGGTTCCGAAAGCTGTCGGCATGCCGAACTTCTCGTCGTAATTAGCATGCCACTGCCACTGCTTGCCCATGGTGGGAGTGTTGAACTCGTCGCTTTCTGCTGGATTCACAATGAGATTCGAAGCAGCCTGTGGTTTCTTGTGAGTGATGACCGGCTCACCGTTCTTCCCCATGATGGGCCAGCCTGTTGACCAGTCAACGGGCTGAAGGTGTACCACCCGGCCATAGGCTTCCTTGTCCTGGAAGTGAAGAAACCAGTCTTCACCATATTTCGTGTGTATCCATCCGCCCTGATGTGGGCCGTTGACAGATGTTTTTCCCTGTGCCAGCACTACCTTGTACTCGTAAGGGCCGTAGGGGCTCTTGCTGCGCATGGCCAGCTGGAATCCCGTCGGCACACCTCCGGCAGGACACATAATCCAGTACCATCCTTCGCGCTTGTAAAACTTGGGTCCTTCACAGGTCCGGTTCTCTGTGCCGTTGCCGTCAAACACGATGACGGGCTGTCCGATGGCTTGTGTGCCGTCGGCCGAGAGCTCCCTGACGGTGAGCACCGATGCGAACTTCGCCCTTGAGTTAGCCCATCCGTTGACTAGATAGCATCGTCCGTCATCATCCCAGAGTGGGGTAGTGTCGATGTAGCCCTGTCCGCTAATCACGCACACGGGCTTCTCCCATTTTCCGGCAGGATCCTTGGTCTTCACCATGAACACACCGTAGTCGGGGTCGCCCCAGTAGATGTAGTATTCGCCGTTGTGATAGCGTATGGAAGGAGCCCACACACCGTTACCGTGCTGCGGTTTGCTGAAGTGCCTGACGAGTTCGTCATGGCCTTCGTACAGTTCAGTGAGTGCGTAGTTGATGATTTGCCAGTTCACGAGGTCCCGGGAGTGCAGGATGGGCAAACCCGGAACGCACTGGAAGCTTGAGGCCGTCATGTAGTAGTCCTCACCAGAGGAGCCCACGCAAACATCTGGGTCGCTGTAATCAGCGTTAATCACTGGGTTGGTGTAGGTGCCGTTTCCGTTGTCGGGACACCATACTTCCGAACGGTACTGGGCATGTGCCAGGACGGGGATGATAGCTGTTAGGAGAATCGCTTTCAGTTTCATGGTCGTTCTATTCGTAGTTTGTATTGATGGTCTTCGCAGACTATGCGCATAACGCGCACAATGTCATCGTCTGCTCCGGGGTTGACGAGCCGTGTGAGTGACAGGGCGGCATGCCCCATGGTTCGCCGAAGGTTTAGTTCGACACAAGGGTGCAGCCATAGTTGGTTGTCGTTTTCAGTTCTTCGCACAATCATCATGTCTACGCCGAATGGACCTTCATAGGTTGTACCCATTGTGTTGGTGAGCAGTTGGCAGATGCTGTGTCTCACTTTGCGGAGCATAGCCATGGGCAGGTAACGTTCCAGTTCTCTCTCTTTGTAGGTCTCTGTTGCCAACAGATTGCCTGTGTAGGCTCCGTTAGCGGTGTGGAAAAGTGACAGTCCTTCGTAGCTGATGCCGCCCTTTCCGTTTGAACTGAACTCCATGCCGAAGTCCTTCACCTTTTTATAATATGGCTCTACCATGACGCTGCCTTGCTGTTTCAGCACATTCTTTATCCATCCCTCCTGCGATGGTGACAGCTGGGCTTCGGTGAACTTTACCCCTCTTCCGCTCGACGACCATGGAGCTTTTAGCACGACGCGCCCCAAGAGTGCCAGATGTTTGCTGATGTCTTCCAATGTGGTGCATTCGGTTGACTCACCCGTTAGTCGGTACACCCCGTCCAGCTGTGTCCTGATTGATGTGAGCAGGCCGGCAGCGGTTCGGCGGTGTGATAGTGAGCGAATGCCGGCCAGCTGCTGATCGGACGGTAGCAGCCCGTTGTCCATTCCCATGCGTATCAACCGGGCCTTCAGGGCAGGATCCCATCCCCATGGTTCAACGTGGTCTATTGACAGCGATGTCTGTTTGGCAGGGCTTTGCAGACGAATGTTCTTCCCTGCCAGCAGCTTTCGGCGCAGTCGCAGTTTCTTTGTGGCAAAAGCCACATCGTCAACGAGAACGGTGTCGCCATCGGCTGCCCAGAGCGCAGGTAGCCACCCCAGGTCGTGGCGCAGCTGTCTGCCTGCATGCGGTGCAGTGAAGTTTGTCAGCCCCGATGCAAGGGCAATGTCGTGTTCGGGATTGAATATATGTAGGGTCATAGCTATGTTCGCCTTATTTCGCTTACAAAGGTAGTACTTATTGGCGAATAACCCAAATTCTTCGAAAAAAAAGGCGAAAAGAATTCAGAATTGATGAATCTCATGTTGAAATTCCTTTTTTTTACAATTTCCATAAAGAATTTGCCAAAAGTGCGTAGAGTTCCAATTTTTTTCGTAACTTTGTAACATGATTAAGAAAATTAGTATAATACTGGTTGCTGCTGCGATGGTTGCGGGAGTCACAGCTTGTAAAGAAAAGCAGAAGAGTAATGATATCATTGTAAACAAGTATGTTCCCGATGGTCCTAAAGATCCTATCAGAATGGCAACAGACTTGAGGCAGAATAGTATTGAGTGGATAGGCAAAACCTACACTGTGGAGACAAAGCGTGAAGCTGCTGACTCAATGTCTATGGTAAAGGATGAAACAGGGCAACAGTATGTGGACAACTACGTGACGCTGACCATCACGCGATCTGACGGCACTGTCTTCCTGAAGAAGAGTTTTACTAAGGAATCGTTCTCATCGTATGTAGATGCCGACTTTCGTCAGAAAGGTCTGCTTGAGAATGTCGTCTTTCACGGTATAGAGAACCAGCAGCTGAAGTTCGGTGTGGCCATTACGAGGCCAGGAAGCGACGATGAGTTTATTCCGCTTGACCTCACTGTCGACAGAATGGGTGGAATGACCATCACGCAAGGCAGACTCTTCGATTTGAATGCCGAGGACTCTCTTAATTTGGAATGACGTGGCAAACGTGGGCCGTTAGTCGACGGGATAGAGACAAACGGTCTATCGCAGATGTCGTTTCATCCACTCCAGTGCTTTGGCTTGGCTGTCGGCATAGCGCCAATGGGCACTTGAAGGAGTGATATCGCACTGCTTGGGAGCGGTGATGGCATTCCAGGCACTCCAGACAGATGTGGGGGAACAGGTGTCGTCACTGTAGCCCCAGCTCATGAAAGTTGGCACTCGGAGAATATGGGCGAAGTTCACCACATCGAAATACTGCAATGTCTCAACTGCCTTTTGTCGTGACGTTTCCTTTATGCGCGCGTCCTTATAGAAGTCTGTGAAAAATTTGGGCCATCCTCCTGCTCGCTGATGAAGAAAACCGTTGAGGTCGCACAGGGCAGGGTAAAAGGGCATGCACATCGTTACCTTCTCGTTGAGTGCTGCAGTGACAATGGTGAGTGCTCCTCCTTGGGAACCTCCTGTAACGATGACATTGCGACCATCCCATTCGGGGAGGGAACAGAGAAAATCTACAGCTCGGCAGCAGCCCACATATACATCTTTATAATAATAACTGTCTTTTGATTCCAATCCCCGGCTCATGTAGCTGTCGCACTTGGATGCCCTCATTTCGTCGTACTCCTTGTCTGGCAGCCGTGGATCGTTACCGTGAATCTCTATTTTCATGTAGATGCAACCCTCGGTTGGGAAATAGTCAGAGGGATAGATTTTCTGGCTACCTGCACCTGGTGGGCAAAGCACAACTGGATAGGTCTTTGCTGGCTTCCCTCCTTCGGCTACAGTAGATCGTGGAAAGGTAAGGTAGCCATACATGTATTTCTTTTTACCTACACGCAGGCGTACCAGTTTCGTCTCGAATCTGCTGTTGGTGGCATCTGGAACATCGTAATATATAGGTGAGAGTGGAGTCTCTCGTGCTTCGGTCACTGCCTTGTTCCAGAAAGCCCGGAAATCGGGAGGCATCTGGGTGAAGCTTTTTATCTCTTCAGGGTTGTAAGCCACTTTCACAAGGTTTTTGTGTTCTTTGCCGTCGCTTGTCTTGAAAGTATATTCACAGGCGAGGAATCCAGGAATCTGAAGCGTCCTCATGGGGATGAGTGCTTCGCCGTTGGCAAACTTTGCAGTGTCGTAGGCTTCGGGCAGGAACATTTCGGGACCTACCCTAAAGTATATGTCTGTACCGTCGACAGGCCTTCCGCCCTCTTTTGCCATAACTCGCAGTATGGCAGTCTGTCCTGTAATGTATCGGCTGTCACCATGGTTGGGAATGGCTATTGTCTCTACAAATGGCTTTCGGGCGTTGCCGAATTCCTGGCGAAACTCTTGTGCGAAAGCCATACTTGCCATGAGGCAGCATGATGTCAGTGTGGAAAGCAAATGTCTCATTATTGTTGTTTCAGTATTCGGTCGATTTCATCAAACTGTTTGCCCATGTTCAGGTTCAGGTAGATTCGGTAGAGTGGTGGTCCCCACTTGTCTTTCTCGGCAGGCATGAGCTGACGGTAGCGTTCCATATAGGGGCGTGCCTTCTGGTACAGCTGCCGAAGTTTCTTCTTGTCTTTCCGTTCGTCAAGCTTGAGCGCAAGGTTCAAGTAACCTGTTCCTGCATTGAAATGGGCTTCAGCCAGTTGGGGGTTGATGGCAATGATGTGGTCGCTGACTTTGATGCTTTCGGCATAGCGTCCGAGACGGAACAGCATGGTAGACTTGGCGAAGAGGTATATCTCGCAGGTGTCGCAAATGGCAATGGCTGAATCGGCTACTGCCAGTGCTTTCTCATATTCCCCCTTATCACTGTAAGCGTCAATAAGGCGCGGAAAGAAATAACTGAAGGTGGGGTAGAGGCGAAATCCTTCTTCGAGTGTCTGTAAGTACAGCTCCTGATCTTTCAGCCACCGTCTTGCCTCGGCGGTGTACTGAAGAGTGAAGCTGGCCTTTGATGAATCTCTCAGTGCAAGCTTGTGGTATCGCAGGGTAAGGACGGCATCGTTTAACTTGTAGCCGCAGTAGGTGGCCCAATAGCCAGCTTCGGGCATGCGGGTGTCGAGAGAATCGTAGTCGTAGCCGGTGAATACGGGCTGCCTTGTGCAGTCGATGTAGAACTCGAAGTAGTCGAATGCCTTCTTCAGCTCCCCCTTGCGCAGATGGTAGGTTCCTCCGTTGAAAAGGTTAGCGCGGTAGCTGTTAAGAATCTCAGCATGTTTCTTTCTGTATTCCAGATTGACACGTCCCTTAGTATCGGGGCGCATCTCAATTGAATCGAGCGTCTCAAGGATGGTAAACATTTTGTGATTGAGCCCAAAGAATTGTGCCGTGTCCTGTTTCTGCTTCAAATACAGCCGTTCGTTGGCTTGCAGATACAGCCCGCGCACGGCATCGAACCAAGTGAGATACACTTTCTTATTGTCCCTGTTCTTCTGGTCTTTCAGGAGGTCGGCCATCAGTTGGGCGGCTTTTTCCAGTTCCTTTTCCTTGCCGCTCTTAATGTAAGACCGTGCCTGATTCAGCTCTTTTTTCTGAGCCC
>AUXO015273199.1_pt1 | contig 13279 bp, 17 predicted proteins | sample 768731 | NCBI WGS metagenome assembly AUXO01 (sample SAMN02715735, study PRJNA202380) | gut metagenome | biome: sheep rumen | host: Ovis aries | place: New Zealand: Palmerston North
TACAGGGAGGGGGGTCTCCCAAATATACACCCCCTTGTTTATCGCCGCTCTCTTAAAAAATTCCCCGGGGGAAACTTTTAGAAATGCATTTTAGACAATTTTTAGAGTAGGTTTTAAAGAGCATATTAAGTAAGCATTTTACCTAACCCATACGACGTAATACAGGTATCCCTTTCATAAGTTCCAGCTTAATATGCTCTCTAAAATCTACTATAAAACTAGGAAAGAAAGGAGACAAAATTGATTTAAAATGGGCAGAAAGAAAGTAAGAATAAGTGAAGAGTATAGGGAAAGGACCTCTCCACCGCCTCTTACTTCAGAAGCTAGAGAGAATGAGTTGATATCTTTGGCTATAGATTTAGCAGAACAGCAACTTCGAGATGGAACGGCGTCATCGCAAGTAATAACACATTACTTAAAGCTAGGTTCAAGCAAAGAAAGATTGGAAAAAGATATTCTAGCCGAACAAAAGAAGTTGGTTGTTGCTAAAACAGAAGCAATTGAGTCTCAGAAGAAGACCGAAGAACTTTATGCCGAAGCTCTTAAGGCAATGAAAGCATATTCAGGTCAAGAAGATAACGATGATATTTAGGAGGTAAACATGTTATCTAATACTGCGACTCCAAAATACTACGGCGAATTTAGAGCCGCGGTTTTAAGAGGCGAAATACCAGTTTGCAGAGAGATATCGATGGAGATGAATCGTATCGATGAGCTCATAGCTAATCCTGGTGTATACTATGATAGTAATGCAATGGATGGTTTTGTAAAGTATTGTGAAACCGAATTGACATTAACCGATGGATCTGATTTGAAGCTATTACCATCATTTAAACTTTGGGCTGAGCAGATATTTTGCTGGTATTACTTTGTAGAACGAAGCGTGTTTGTTCCAGATGAACATGGTGGCCCTGGTCATCATGAAAACAAGATGATTAAGAAGCGTTTGGTTAACAAACAGTATTTAATAGTGCCAAGAGGAGCTGCAAAGTCGATGTATGAGTCGTGTATACAGTCATATTTTCTGAATGTTGATACTGAAACGACACATCAGATTACAACAGCGCCAACAATGAAACAAGCAGAGGAAGTAATGTCCCCAATAAGAACCGCTATAACAAGAGCGAGAGGTCCATTGTTCCAGTTCTTAACAGAAGGCTCATTACAGAACACAACAGGTTCTAAAGCTAATAGACAGAAGCTGGCATCAACCAAGAAGGGAGTCGAAAACTTTCTAACTGGTTCGTTGTTAGAGATAAGACCAATGTCCATAAACAAGTTACAAGGTTTAAGAACTAAGATAAGCACTGTCGATGAATGGCTTTCTGGAGACATACGAGAAGATGTTATTGGTGCAATAGAGCAAGGCGCTAGTAAGTTGGACGATTATCTAATACTTGCTGTTTCATCTGAAGGTACAGTAAGAAATGGAGCAGGTGATACAATTAAGATGGAACTTATGGACATCTTAAAAGGTTCATATGTCAATCCTCATGTATCGATATGGTATTACAAATTAGATGATATTGAAGAAGTAAATGAACCGTCATTATGGTTAAAAGCAAATCCTAATCTTGGGAAAACTGTAACATATGAGACTTACCAGTTGGATGTAGAAAGAGCCGAAAAAGCCCCAGCTGTAAGAAATGATATTCTTGCAAAGCGTTTCAACATACCTATGGAAGGTTACACATACTTCTTTACTTATGAAGAAACTCTCCCTTGTGAAAAAAGACAAGACTTCTGGTCTTTACCTTGTGCATTAGGTGCTGATTTATCTCAAGGAGATGACTTCTGTGCATTCACATTCTTATTCCCTTTATCTAGAGAAAGATTCGGAATAAAAACAAGAAGTTATATAACATCTCTTACATTAAACAAATTACCAATGGCAATTCGATTAAAGTACGAAGAATTCATAAAAGAAGGAAGCTTGATAATTCTTGATGGAACTGTTTTAGACATAATGAATGTATATGATGATCTTATGAATTTCATAGATAGGTCTCAGTATGATGTAAGATGTTTCGGATATGATCCATATAATGCTAGAGAATTCTTAGACAGATGGTGTAAAGAGAATAGTGAATATGGTGTTGTAAAAGTAATACAGGGTGCTAAAACAGAATCAGTTCCATTAGGAGAGTTAAAGAAGTTATCAGAAGAAAGACTGCTTATTTTTGACCAGTCTCTTATGAGTTATACAATGGGTAATTGTGTAACACTAGAAGATACAAATGGAAATAGAAAGCTACTAAAGCAAAGGCATGACGAGAAAATAGATAATGTAGCTGCTTTAATGGATGCTTATATTGCGTATAAAGCCACAAAGGAGGCATTTGAATGATATGACTTATCCAACTTATTTAATGCATTATGGAGTTAAAGGTCAGCATTGGGGTGAGAGACTATACCAGAATTCTGATGGAACGTATACTGAATTAGGTAAAGAAAGAAGAAGAATTGGTCCTCATGATTATGGCAGTAAAAAAGAAAAAACACCACAAGAAATAGCCAATAAAATAAAAAACATGGATATATTAACTGAAAGAAACTATGATAAATATTATAGATATAGTGATTCTAAAAGTAGTTTTGTATTTGATTATAAAAAAGCTGATAATAAAGAAAAGATTAGATTACAAAAAGCTGTTGATAATGGTTTAAAAGCTTTAGACAGTTTAGACAGAAGTAGAAATATAGATCCAGATCCAATAGATGATAATAAAAGACGGTGGTTTATATTCGAAGATTCGACAATAGGTTTAATAACTATTTCAGATATGGTCAATCAAGGATATAGTAAAAAAGAAATAGTCGATATAATAAATGAAGCTGGCGAATTACCATATGATTATGCATACGACGATAAAATATTTCAATTAAGGGAGAATAGTCGAGAAAGAATGGGAAAATATTATAATGAAAAATTTATTGATGAATGCATAAAATTAAGAGATGAAGAAAAATTAAAGCATACATTAAATTTAAAAATAAGTGAAATATTTTAAAGGAGTATTGTTCAAAAGATGAGAATAGCATACATTTGCGATTGTAAAGCCAAATGTTGTGATAAACAAGGTTGTATTAAAAATGGTGGCCCTTGTTCTCATACATTTGATATAATGCATTCAAAAAATTTTAATGAAGTACCTATAGTTGATGATAATCCATCTTTTAACAAGTTAAGTTCAAGAGATGGAGAAGTAGAATATTTTGAAAAGGAATAATTAATATGTTAACATATTCCGAATGTATATCTTTCCCAACTTTTATAGAAAGGTTTCGATATCTAAAACTTTCTGGAGGAGTTGGGGAAGAAACATTTGGTTATAATAGATATTTAAACCAATATTTTTATAACACAAATGAATGGAGAACGTTTAGAAGAAAAATAATTATAAGAGACAATGGCTGTGATCTTGCTTCCGAAGGTTATGAAATAGGAGGAAAAATCATAATCCACCATCTAAATCCAATTACAATAGACGACATAAAAAATTTTAATCCAATAATATTAGACCCAGAAAACGTTATATGCGTAAGTCATAAAACACACGAAGCAATACATTATGGATCTGAAATGTTATTGGAAAATTATCGAGTGGTCGAAAGAAGACCAGGTGATACTAAATTATGGTAAAATTTAGATCACTTTCAAAGAGGATAAAATATTTAAAAACATGATTTTTAACGCGTCATGTTCCCCTTTCGCCCTTTCCAATTTAAGTAATCTGAAAAACAACTTACAAAATATTTTATCCTCTTTAAAAGTGATCTAAGAAAAGGAGTAACAAAAATGTATCCAACTTATTTAATGCATTATGGAGTTAAAGGTCAACATTGGGGTAAAAGACTATATCAGAATCCTGATGGAACGTATACTGAATTAGGAAAAGAGAGAAGAAGAAAAGATCTATATAAAGAAGTAAAAAATAATGTAAAAAAAGGATATACGCCATTATATTATAGATATGTTGGAATAATACATAGAGGAAGAAAATCTAATCAAGAATTAGTAGAAATGGCTAAAAAAAATAAAAATTTTGTAGATACAGATGAATTTAAAAAAGAGTTAGAAGAATTGGGTGGAAAATATTTAAATAAAAAAATAAAAGATATAGAAGGTTATGACACATATAAAGACTATCTTACAGAAATATTAAGACAAGTTATATTATCTGAAGCAGTTTCTGAAATACGTAAAGAAAAAGTTGAAAAAGAATATAAAAGAGAAATCAAAGATTTACCAAACAAAATAGAAAGGCTAAAAAAACAAGATTTTCTTACAGAAGAAAATTATTGGAAATATCGGTCTGGTGAAAAACGTTTGTCTGAAGAAGAAATATTTAAAAAAGATAAAAGATTAAGAAATGCTGCTGATTTAGGTTTAAAAGCATTAATAGATAAAGAATCTTATAATGAAGATAAAAATGGTTGGAGATTTTGGTTTGTTTGCGAAGATCAAACAATTGGTTTAGCTACTATAGCAGATTTAGTAAATCAAGGAAAAAGTAAAAACGAAATTATTAATACATTAAAGGATAGTTCTTTTGTATATAATAATATATCCAAAGAAGAATTAGAAAAAGAAAAAATCAATGGTCTTTTCCAATTAAGTGAAGCATATGGTTATGCCGATCTAGAACCTAGTACAGAAAAATTTATAGATAAATGTATAGATATATACAAAGAAGAAAACAAACAAAAATAAGGAGGCATTTGAATGATATGACTTATCCAACTTATTTAATGCATTACGGCATAAAAGGCCAAAAATGGGGAGTAAGAAGATATCAGAATGAAGACGGTACATATACTCCAGAAGGTAAAAGATTAAGAAGAAGAATAGGAATTGGTATTACTAATAGACACGCTAGTCTTTCAAAAGAATTAGTAAATGCTGCAAGACGAAGACAAAAAAGATTAAGTAAAAAATTTGATAAAGAAACAGAAAAAATATTAGAAGATAAAAAGTTGGATATAAAACCATCAGATAGAAGAATAAGAAAAGTAGAACGTTTAGGAACAGAATTTAGAAAATGGGATTATATTATAGATAAACCAGAGTCTTATACCAGAAAACTTCAATTCGCAAGAAATGTGTCTGGGGCAAGTGGTTTAGTTGGTGGTTTAGTTGGTGGTTTAGTTGGTGGTATTGTTCTATCGACACCAGTAAGTATTTTGGCTAGTGTAGTTGCTATGAAAAAAATAAATAAAGATTATGCTGATGTTTTTAAGGAAGCCAAAGATTTAACAATAGAAGATTTAAAGAAACATGGAATAATTTAAATAAACTGATAAGGAGGTTCCGTCATAATGTCGATGGTCAATTATATAGTCGACGGAGAACTTTATCACCATGGTATAAAAGGACAAAGATGGGGCGATAGAAACTATCAGTACGAAGATGGTTCATTAACTCCAGAAGGTCGAAGAAGATATTATGGTTCCGCTGGTCAGAATCGTTTCAGATTCGGTGATGCTAAAAGTAAGCCAAAGACCAAAGAAGAAAAAGAAATGGCGAAAGCTGATAGTGCATACCGTGTCGAACGTCATAAAGCAAAAATGGAGAGAAAGACACAGGAAGCACTTAACAAAGAAAGAATTAAGAAAGAACAGAGTAATGCTAAAAGAAATGCAATTATTTCTAAATTAAAAGGAAATAAATCATCTGCTAAAGTTAAAGAAGCAGATAGTGAAAGCGAAGAAAAAAGAAACGATAAGAAATTTGAAAAGAATGTAAAGGAACTTCTTACTGCTAAAAAGATTAAGGATTATTCTAAATATACAAAAGAAGAATTAGAAGAAGCTGCAAGTCGTAAAGAAGCTGAAAACAGAATAGACGCAGAAAGAAGAAAATCTACAAAATTTGGTAGAGCTCAAGAATTCTTTAATAGTCCTGCTGGACAAACGATTTTAAATACTGCTACAAAAGAAGCTATTTCTGGTTTAAGTAGTATAGCTGAAAGTAGTGCAAAAGAAGCAATATCTAAATATTTAGATAAGAACGCTAAAGAAATGTATGAAAGATCTATTGATAGAGAAGGTTGGGAAGCTAAGAGAGCTTCTGTTATTGAGAAACTCTACGCTGAAACCTCTCAGGCTAAAGCAAATGCTGCTAAAACATGGAGACAGGCTGAAGGTGAAAAACTTAAGAATGATAGCCAGCGTTTGAGCAATAAAAGTCAGTCAATGAAGAATAAACAACTTCAAACTGATATTGACCGTGACAATGCTGAATATGAAGCAAGAGCTGGTGTAAGAAAAGCAAGTAATAAAGCAGAAGAAGAGAAATTTAAATCTGAAGCCGACGCGTATAAAGCAGATAGAGCCAAGAGTAAAACAACGATGGCTAAGGAAAAAACAAAACAAGAAGAGGAAAAGAGTAAACAGATAGCTATAAACAAAGACCCATATAATGCAGTTGGACAATCTTATAAAGATAAAATAACGAATAAACTCGTATTGGATAGACAGATGGATACTGCCAAAGCAACCACAAAATCACAGCTTATGGGTACACTTTTATGGAAAATAAAAAGTTCCCAAAGCACCTCTGCAAGAGCACAAGCAATAGTTAATGATTCAAATAACGTATATATTAATCAAATACCCGTTTCTTCAAACGACACTGAATTAGAAGCATTAATGAAAATTTTAAATTCTAGAAATTAAGAAAGGCAATTCAAAATGGGACTAACTTTTACTGAAAGATTAAAGCATTCTTGGAATGCCTTCATGAATCGAGATCCTACGAACAACGACTGGTTTGTTGTAGGTCCGTCTTCCTCATATAGACAGAATAAAAGGTTTTACGGTATTACAACCGAAAGAACCATTGTAACAGCTATCTATACAAGAATTGCTATTGATGTAGCAGCTCTTACATTTGAGCATGTTAGAACTGATGGTAATGGCAAATTCACAGAAACTATAGATAGTAAATTAAATTATGTCTTAACAGAAGAAGCTAATATCGATCAAACATCAAGAGCCTTCATACAAGACATTGTCGAATCAATGTGTGATGAAGGAGAAATAGCAGTTGTGCCAGTAGACACAACAATAAATCCAACTAAAACTGGTTCATATGATATAGAAACAATGAGAGTTGGAAAAATTGTGCAATGGTATCCACAGCATATTAAAGTGTCTTTATATAATGATAAGACTGGTAAAAAAGAAGAAATAATTCTTCCTAAGAAAGTAGTTTCTATCATTATTAATCCGCTTTATTCTGTTATGAATGAACAAAATTCAATGGGTAAGAGACTCATACATAAATTGAATTTGTTGGATACTGTAGATAATACAAATAGTTCTAATAAATTAAACATGATCCTATCATTTCCGTGGTTAACTAATTCAGACGCAAAGAAGAAACAAGCCGAAAAGAGAAGACAAGAAATTGAAGATCAATTAATTAGATCTCCGTATGGCATAGCATATACTGACGGCACAGAAAAGATAACACAGCTGAATAGATCGTTAGAAAATGGTTTGCTTGCGCAGATCCAATATTTGACCACAATGTTGTACAATCAGTTAGGCATGACAGAAAGCGTAATGAACGGAACAGCCTCGGAAGCAGAAATGTTAAATTATTATTCTAGAACTATTGAACCTATAGCATCTGCTATAGCAGATGAATTTTCTAGAAAGTTCTTAACAAAAACCGCTAGAAAACAGAAACAGAAGATTACATTCTTCAAAGATCCATTCCAGCTTACACCGACGAGTCAAATCGCTGAAATGGCAGATAAGTTTACACGAAATGAGATTCTATCTACTAACGAATTTAGATCTATTATTGGTTATAGACCAGTTGATAGTGAAAGAGCAAATGAATTGAGTAATAAGAATCTTAATAAACCAGAAGGTGATGAATTACCTCCTGCTGTTGTCGGAGATGAGACTGACACAGATTATTCAAACAAAAAAATAAAAGATTTATAAAAGGAGAAATTCAAAATGGTATATGATTTTAGTGGATATGCCACAAAGAATGACCTTAAATGCGCAGACGGGAGAACAATTCGTAGAGACGCTTTTGCCGATTGCGATGGAATGACAGTTCCGTTGGTATGGCAGCACGATCATCATGAACCGTCTAACGTTCTTGGTCATGCAATCTTAGAAAATCGTCCAGATGGTGTTTATGCTTATATTAAGTGTAATAATACACCTAGTGGAAGAAACGCAAAGGATCTTGTCGAGCATGGTGATATTAATGCTCTTTCGATCTATGCTAATAAGTTGGTTCAGAAGGGCGGAGATGTTCTTCATGGAGCTATAAAAGAGGTAAGTTTGGTAATAGCTGGAGCCAATCCTGGAGCTATGATAGACAATGTAAATATCGCACATAGTGAAGACGGTTCAGATGATGAAGCTATTATTTATACTGATGAGTTTATTAGTGTTCTGTCAGGAGATGTGATGGAACATGCCGATGAAGAAAAGGAGACAAAAGAAATGCCCGACGATCAGAAGCAGAATAAGAAAGAAGATGAAATGACAGTAGAAGATGTCATTAATACAATGAACGAACAGCAGAAGAAGGTTCTTATGTTCCTTGTTAGCAAAGCTAAGGAATCTAATAATAAAGACGATGAAAAGGAGTCCGAAGAAATGAAGCACAATGTATTTGAGAACGAAGAAGATTACAAGGGTGTTAGCGATGAGCTGGCTCACTCCGAGATGAAGACAATTATCGATGATGCAAAGAAGTACGGTTCCCTTAAGGAATCTTTCCTTGCTCATGCTGATGAGTATGGTATTACAAATATCGATTACCTCTTCCCTGAGGCAAAGAATGTAAACAATACTCCTGATCTTATTCAGAGAGAGATGAGCTGGGTATCAGGCGTAATGAGCGGCGTACATCATGCACCTTTCTCAAGAATTAAGTCAATGCATGCTGATATCACAGAAGATGAAGCAAGGGCAAAGGGTTATATCAAGGGTAAGCTTAAGAGGGAAGAAGTATTCTCATTGCTTAAGAGATCCACAACTCCTACAACTATTTACAAGAAGCAGAAGCTCGATAGAGATGATATTATCGATATCACAGATTTCGATGTTGTCGCTTGGCTTAAGTCGGAGATGAGAATGATGCTCGACGAGGAAATCGCAAGAGCAATTCTCGTTGGTGATGGAAGACTTGCTTCCGACGATGACAAGATTAATGAATCAAACATTCGTCCTATTTGGACAGATGCTGATCTTTATTCTATAAAGAAGGTTGTAACAACTGGCGATACAGATGCAAAGACAGCAAAGAATTTCATTGATACAGCAATCAGATCTCGTAAGGATTACAAGGGTTCTGGCAATCCTACTCTGTACACAACAGAAGATATGCTTACTGAGATGCTTCTCATTGAGGATAGCATTGGTCATAAGCTTTATAAGACAGAGGCTGAGCTCGCAACAACACTTCGTGTTAGCCGTATCGTAACAGTTCCTGTAATGGAGGATCTCACAAGGTCTGTTACTGTTAATGGTGCTGAGAAGATAAATACTCTTCGTGGTATTATCGTTAACCTTAACGACTACTATGTAGGTGCTGATAAGGGCGGTGCAATCAATATGTTTGATGATTTCGACATTGATTACAACCAGCAGAAGTACCTCATTGAGACAAGATGCTCCGGTGCTCTTGTAAAGCCTTTCTCTGCTATTATCCTTGAGACACAGGCAAACGGCGAAGGCTAATCTTTAAAGGAGAAATAATATGGCTATAGGGCATGGCGTTGTCGGTTTTGCTATTCAGAGTGAAAAACAACCTGGAGTATGGACCGATGACAATATTATAAGACGCGAATATAGTTATCAAGTTCTTTCAAATAATAGAAGATTTGAAAACGGTATTGGACTTAATGAAGACATAACAATATCTAATAGAATAAGTATTTTAGCAGATGCCTTTGCCAATCAGAATTATTTCAACATTAAATGGGTTGAATACAATGGAGCAAAATGGAAAGTCTCTAGCGTAGAAATTAATGCTCCTCGTTTAGTTCTTACTCTGGGAGGGATATACAATGGCTGGACCGAGGCTTGAGCTGCATTCGCTCTTAAAAGGATTATTAGGGTCGGAAAATGTATATTTTCAACCTCCTTCAAATGCACGAATGCATTTTCCATGTATTGTGTATAAGTTAGAAAATATTAGCAATAATTTTGCTGATAATGATGTCTATTCAAAAGATCATAGTTATAAAATAATATATATAACTAAAGATCCAGATGATGAAATGATTGATAAACTATCGTCATTACCACAAACAAGATTTCAAAATCACTACTATGCAGATGGTTTAAATCATTATGCATATATTAAATATTACAAATAGGAGGAAATTACCATGGCAAAGATTTTTCAGGATGCCAAGGACGTTCATGTAGTGGCCACATATGTCTATAAGAAGACATCGGAGACAAAGGCTTATAAGGATTCAGAATTCAAGGAGCAGTTCACAACAAGCGAGCTTAAGGAAACTTTTCTTAAGGGCGCCATTGTTATCCTTGATGATGGTGGAATCGTAAAGCCTATTAAGTATGCTGAATCATCTAAGGTTGGTTCAATTTATTACATTGCACCGAATGGAACTACAGCTACTAGTGCTGATATTGCATCACTTGTTGCCGTAGCAGATCCTGTGTAATTTGTATAGGAGGACAAAATTATGTCAAAGTTAGTTTGGGACAAGACTGGTGAAAGACTGTTTGAAACAGGTACAAAGAAGGGAGTTCTTTATCCTTACAATTCTTCAGCAGCTGAAGGAGAGCATCCCTATGCTCCTGGTGTTGCTTGGAATGGTATCACAGGTGTAACAGAATCACCTTCTGGTGCTGAAGCAAATGCTCTTTATGCTGATGATATTAAGTACCTTAATCTCTATTCAGCAGAGGAGCTTGGCGCAACCATTGAGGCATATACATACCCTGATGAGTTTGCTGAGTGCGATGGTTCCGCAATGGTATCAGTAGGCAATAAGGCACCGATTTCCATCGGTCAGCAGAACAGGAAGTCATTTGGTCTTTCATATGTTACAACGCTCGGTAATGATACCGATGGTAACGATCATGGTTATAAGATCCATCTTCTCTATGGTTGTAAGGCTTCACCTTCTGAGAGATCTTATCAGACAATCAATGACTCACCTGAGGCTATCACATTCTCTTGGGAGATCACAACAACTCCTGTTGCTTGCGTAATCAATAACGTTGAGTATAAGCCCACAGCACTTATTACAATTGATTCTACAAAGTGTACGTCAGCAGGTCTTACTGCTCTTGAAGCAGCTCTGTATGGTACAGAATCAGCAGATCCTTATCTGCCTGAGCCTTCTGAAGTTTATACACTTCTTTCGACAACAACACCTGGTGAAACAGTATTAACACCTGGTGAAACAACTGGCGAAGGTTAAATTCAAAATGGGAGTAGTTAATTATTCTAACTACTCCCATATTTTTTTATTAATGAAAGGAAATAAGTATTATGTTACACAAGACAGTATCTTACACTGATTATAATGGAACAAATAGGACAGAAGATCTTTATTTCAATCTCAACGAGTCTGAGATGGTTGAATTGGAAACAATGACTCCTGGTGGATTCGGGGCAGCATTGGAATCGGCAGTAAAGTCTAATGATGCAGGAAATCTCATGAAGATTTTTAAGATGTTAATCTTGAAGTCATATGGTATTAAGTCACCCGATGGTAGAAGATTTATTAAGAGTGATGAAATTTCTGAAGAATTTTCACAGACAGAAGCTTATAATAAGCTGTTTATGGAACTTTTAACAGAAGCAGACAAGGCTAGTGATTTCATTAACAGAATATTCCCTGCTGATTTAGTAAAGAAGGCCATGGGTAATAAGGAAATCCAGGCAAAGATAGAAGAACTTAAGAATGTAAATAATCCTGGTTCACCAGAGTAATATAAGAGGTAATAGAAATGCTTAAAATAATTACGGACCCAATAGAATTGTTTAATGATAAAACTTCTGAATTCACATACTCAAAACCCGTAACATTACTTTTAGAGCATTCTTTAATCTCTATTTCTAAGTGGGAAGCAAAATACCACAAACCGTTTTTATCTAATTTAAATAAATTAACTGATTCAGAATTTATTGATTATATAAGATTTATGTCATTAAATAATAATGTAGATGATTCCATTTATACAAATTTAAGTCGTAAAAACATTAAAGAAATAATCGATTACATTGACGATAGTCAAACAGCGACAACTTTCCCAAGAGAAGTGGACAGCAGAATTTCTAGAGAAATAATTACTTCTGAATTAATTTATTATTGGATGATTCATTTAAACATTCCGTCTGAGTATCAAAAATGGCACATTAATCGTTTATTAAATTTGATTAAGATCTGTAATATTAAGGGGCAACCTGATAAGAAGATGTCTCAACGAGATATAATGAATCAGAACAGACAACTTAATGCGTTAAGAAGAGCCAAGTCTCATTCTCGAGGCTAAAACAATTCAAAATGGGAGTGACTTTTCATGTCTATAAAATTTAAGTATATTGCTAAGAATAAGCAAAGACAAATGAATGAATTGAAACGCATTCAATATTATTCATCGGATGCTTATATTTTAGAAAAGTTACGCTATTTTGGAGAAAAAGGTGTTTCAAATTTAACGAAGAATACTCCTATAGATACTGGTTTGTTGGCTAATTCTTGGGAGTATTCTATCGAAAGAACTACAAATGGGTTGTTATTAACTTGGTACACAACCGATATGGAAAATGGTCTTAATGTTGCTATTATATTAGACCAAGGACATGCTACTAAATCTGGAGGTTGGGTTGAGGGACGGAATTTTATATATCCGTCTCTACAACCAATCTACGATGAAGTAAATGAATGGTTAAGAAAGGAGATTCTGAATAAATGAGTTCTGTTATTGATGAACGAATAGTTCAAATGCAATTCGATAACGATAAGTTTGAAAAAGGCGTAACAGAGACATTAGAGTCTCTGAATAAATTAGATAACAATCTTAATAATTTTGGTAAAAATAATTCGTATTTTTCCTCATTGGAAAAAGGGTTAGATAATTTAACTGAAAAATTTTCTGCTTCAGGAATGATAATAAATGGTATTTTGTTATCATTGGGTCAGAGAATTGAACAGGTACTTAATAGATCGTTTAGTAAATTAACTAGCGTAATTAGAAGTGGTATGGGTGAGTATGAAACCCAGTTGGGCTCAACTCAGACCATTTTAGCTAATGTTAA
>AUXO016037566.1_pt1 | contig 13278 bp, 14 predicted proteins | sample 768731 | NCBI WGS metagenome assembly AUXO01 (sample SAMN02715735, study PRJNA202380) | gut metagenome | biome: sheep rumen | host: Ovis aries | place: New Zealand: Palmerston North
TAGGAAGCTCTATGGTATCAAGAATCCCAATATTCATAACTGCCAGGGGCAATAATAAAGAAACTTTAAAAAGAAATAAAGAAGCTCTTAAATTTTCTTATTTATTTATTAAAGAACAAAATTTATTTGAGCAGACCTATATAATTTCTGACAATAAAGAAATGTTAGATTATGCAATTGAATTAGGCTTTATTCATACTATACATTATCCATGTGGATCACAAAAAGATATAAAATATTTAGAATATCTAGCGACATATCGATTTGGTGTTGAAAATGATTATAAACCTGATTGGATAATTTTATTAAATATAAATCAATTATTCAAAGATAATTCTTTATTAATTGACTGTATTACGAATATTGATGATAAATATAATGTAATAGCATCATATACAGAAATATCAGATAGAAGTCATTTCTTTATTGATGAAGCATTAAATACAGAAAATAGAAATCCTCATCTTCTTTCAAGTGAACATAAACGAGTAAAAATGGTTGATGCTGCTATATATGCTGTAAAGACAACATTTGCTTTTGAATGTATGGAATATGATGATCCATCAGAACATTTCTGGTCAACTAAAATACATTACTTTAAGAATAAATCTCCATTCTCAGACATTTATGAATTTGAAGATATAAATAAGTATTATTATATTGGAAATGTTATAAACAAAATAAAAGAAATCAAATAAATGAAATCAATATATAATTATGTACAAGAAGCATTAATTAAGAAAAATACTAAGTTACAAAACTTAGAAACATATTATTTAATTATTCCTTATGAAAATACTTATAATAAATTATTTAAAAAATATAAAAATTTTAAAGTTAGTGGTCACAGTGTAGAGTTTTTTATTATTAACAATATTATAGAAATTATGAATACATATAAAACAGATATATATATTTATAAAATACCAAAGTCTTATAATATACCAGAAAATATAACAAAAATACAAGATATTCCTAAACAAATAATACAAGAACTTAAAGAGAAAGTTATAGGACCTATATTTTGGGATGGTAAATGGATAACTAGAGATGATGATGATGAATATATTAATTTTACTAAAGAATTTGAACCAGTGTTTATTTCTAAATAAATAAGGAGATTATTAAATAATCTCCTTATATTGTTTTTTATGGATTGTATTTATATCGTAAATTTAATATAGATGTAATCTCAGCTCCTTGAAATTGTACTTGATTTAAATTAATATTCTTTATATCTACTTCTTTATGATATTCAAGAACAAGTAATCCTATAAATTGATTATCTTTATCATATAATGCATTATATATAATAACTTTTGCTCCATCTTTTATTAATAAATCAAATAATGCAGGAGAATTTTCTTCTAATTCTTTTATATTATCATATACTAATTGATGAGTTTTGTCTTTAATCATTCTTGATACTATATCTGCTAATTGACTAAATGGAAGACCATTACATACCATTCCAAGTGGTGTAAGTCCTCTTTCATAGCTTTCATATGTACATGAGTATTTAGCAAATGGTATACCTGATAAGTTATATGCTGTATTTTGGAATTCTAATATAAATGCTCTTTGAGAATTATGTATATTCATCATATCTTTTAATGATGTGTTAATCTCTTGTGATAATGACATCTTTTCATTGAACATATTTGCATGTGTTTCAATTTTCTCATTATCTCTATGAATAAGATTATCAATCAATAATTTTTGTTGATCAATAATTGTTTTTGTTAAATCTTTATTCTGTTGAGATAACTGATCTGTCAATTTTTTTCCAATTTCATCTAATCCTGAAGATACTTCCTTTGTAAACTTCTTAGATACATATTTTGATGAGATAAATAACCCAATACATAAAGCTATACCTAATAATCCCCACCATCCATACTCTTGAAAAATCTTAAAAAGGATATCCATTGTATATTTCTTATTATTTGATATTATATTTTATTTATAATTAATTAAAAATAAACTTTCTTAAAAATATGAATTTTCTACTTCATTAACTCTATTTTATATTATATATATTTTCACTAATAAATGAAGAAAAAACAATTTAGTAATGATAGAGAAGGTTTTAATAATTTTATGAAATATGTAAAACTTTTTCCAAATTTATATGTAACTTATTTTTTACGATTATTTAATTCATAATTTTTTAGATCTTAGTAAACTTTATTTTTAAAAAAGTTATAAATATATCTATGACTTTTTTAATTTATGAAGAAATGTAAAGATTGTATTTATTTTATAAGTACATCCACTATAAATAATTGTAAACTCAACATCATTGGAACAACTAAACCCGATGACTCTGCATGTTATAAAATAAATGACCAAAAAAAGATATGAAATCATTACAAGAGTATATTAATAATAGATATTTAACAGAAGATGATGGTGATGATAATGATAATAAAGATTCTATAAGATCTCAAATTCAATTTACTGTTTGGCAAGAACCAGATAAAAAAGTCACTAATTTAGAAAATAATGATAAATATCAAAAAATAGAATATAAACATGAAGATAAAGATAAAGGTATTTCTATAGACTTTTTATTAGGATATCAAGATGGATCTTGGAAATTATGGGTTGGTAAAATAGGCTCATGTAGTTATGATGATGATCCTTATTATTCATTTAATACAGATAATTTTAAAAGAGCTATTGTAATGAGTCTTGATAAAATTGAAGAGTTTGTATTGAATGTACAAGATGACCAAGATAATTATATTCAATATTATATACATAAATAATGAGAAACTTAATAGATTATCTTAAAGAATGTGATTATGCAACTCCAGCTAATACAAATGGATTAGGTAATGTAATAGCACCTGAAGGAGATAATGTGGGATCTGGAGACTTAATAGGAATATCTAAAAAAGATAAAATTAAAAAGAAGAAAAAGAAAAAATGAAATTTTTTCATATATATAATTCTCATAGTGATTATACAAATGATATAGATAATATTTCATTTCCAAATATTGTAGAATGTAGAACTAATACTGACCAAGCAGAAATTCATTATAATGGATATATATTTCTTGATTGTATAAAATTAGATAGACAAGATTATTATGGACAAATTGATACAGGTGTATATGGAGATTTAAATACTAAAATAGTTTGTGATTATATGGTAACTGGACATTTAGAACCTGAAATTCATGCAAATGCATTATTTGGTTCAGAAGAAGGATATCATGTAAATTCATTTTCATTTATGGCTGAGGTAAATGATACAAGAACTAGAGTATTTTCATTAGGACAACAATTTAAAAGTCATCCTGGTCAAGTATTAAATACTAAATATCATGCAGAATTTTCCTCAACATTTAAATTTACAGATCAATCAAATTATTCATTTCCATCTCAATCATCATTTACTACATGGGATTCAATTTATCTTTTTGATCTTCATAGATATAGTTCTACAGATGAAAATTGGTATCAAGGCTATAAAAATAGATTTATTGGAAATCTTTATAATTTTGATATATATAAAAATGATGTATTAGTAAGAAAATTTAGACCTGCTATGAGATTATCAGATAATTTTGTATCATTATTTGATATGGTTGAAAATAAGTTTTATATGCCTACACAAAATATATCTTTTATTGGAGGACATCCATTAAGATTAAAATTAAAAACATTTACTATATGTATAAGTACAAGTACAAAACCTTATGATAAAGAATATTATTTTGAAGAAGGAATGACTTGGGAAGAATGGATAAATAGTGACTATAATTCTGAATATGTAATATATAATGGTGGTATATATACTAGTTCTATAACTAGTCAAGTACAGCTTAATAATGTAAATGTCCAATCTAATGAATTTATACTTGAAAATACTAATTATCTTTTAAAATATATAGGTGGAGGAAGTAGTGATTAATTTCCTAAGTTATAATAATTAGTGGTTAAATGATCTTTAAAAAAATATAAAATATAATATATAATTTATGACTCCTAAAAATAGATTTTTTGAAGTAACTGTTAGAATTGAAACAGAAAATGACAAAGGAAAAATTAAAGCTGAAAATATTAAGTATTTAATTGATGCTGCAGATACTAATGAAGCAGAAAAAAATACTTTTAAATTAATGGAAGGTACTTTAGATGATTGGGAAATTATTGGCATTAATCTTTCTAAAATAAAAGAGATTTATTTAGATACTGAAGATTAAGTAAATGGAAGCTTAAGCTTCCATTTTAATTTTAAAATTTATATTTTTAATAAAAGAATATAGTATCTAAATGAGTAAAATAAATATAGAAGAAGCTAAAAAAAGAATAGTTAAAGCTACACAACAAACAGTATATTCATCATCACGAAAAAAATCTAAATCTTTTGGAGCATCTAATGATGATATTGATAAGATTGAATATATTAAATCTTATGGTAATAATGATGAACTATATTTATTTGAAAAAGAAACTGAAGATGATTGTCCAAATGAAATAATTTTAACATCTTCAGATAGTGATTTAAAACCAATATTAGCACAATTTGATTATAATATTCTTGATTTTGAAAATAATGAAGAATTACAAAATGAAGAATTAAAATTTTTACTTGATAGTTATAGTGAAGATGTTAAATGGTATCAAGAAGAAGGATATAAATATAATCCTATAATTATAGAAGAAGATGAAATAGTATATGGAGCTTCAGATAGACAATCTATTTCTCCATACTTATGGTTATCTGGTCCTGGAACAGATGCAGATCATTTAAATGAAAGAATAGAATGGTCTCAAGGAGGTACAGGAAATGCAAATGTATGGTGGAATGAAATAACTGCAGCATCAGCTCCTAAAGTTGTTGTAGAAGGTATAACTGATCATGGAACTTATCCATTTATTGAGCATACAGTAAGTCCATATAATACATATAAATCAAATCATGTATGTGGATGTAATACAACAGCAATTGGACAAATTATGTATTATTGGTATAGGAAAACAAATGGAAAATATAATTATGGATGCTTAGTAGATCTTCCTTCTTATAAATGTAATACTGATAATATTACAACAGTTCATGGTTTGCCTAAAATTGATAAATTTAGATATGATTTAATGGTTCCAAGATATTATAAATTAAAACCTAAATATGATTCAAATGGAAATTATACTGGATATTCAAATACTGGTTTTGCTACATTAACAACTGAACAAAAAACACAACCAGCAACCTTATTAAAATATATTGGATGTGCTATTAAAAGTTCATATGGAATTGCATTAAATGATAGTGGTAAAGTAGTACGTAAAGGTACTGGAGCTGCTCCACAACAATATTATAATCAATTAAATAAATTTTTTAAATTAGGATCTAATATAAGATTTATTACAACTAAAGGAACTTTTATATATAGTTCTTTTAAAAAATATCAAAAATCATTATCTGAAACTGAAAATGAACTTTATTTATCATTAAAAAATTATGGACCAATTATAGCAAGTGGATGGAGCCCAGATGCTTCTGGCGCTCATACTTTTGTATGTGATGGATATGATGCAAATACTGGATTATTTCATTTTAATTTAGGATGGGGAGGACAAGCAAATGGATATTTTTCATTAAGTCCATTTAAATCAACATCAGATATGTATAATAATCCTACTTATGATGCTATTCGTTCTAAATTTGACTATTCTGGTTGTATGGCATTTATTATTGATATTAAACCAGAAATATCAGAAAATAATTCTGGAGGAAATAATAATAACAATAATGATAATAGTGGAAATAATCCAAATCCTTCTCCTAACCCAACACCTAATCCAACAAATATTGTTATTAAAGATAAAACTTTTAATGATGCAATAGAAATAGCTACTAAAATAGCAAATAAAGTTACAACAACAAAAACTGATGTAGATCAAAGTACAAAAACAGATGCAATTGACTTAAAATTAGTTATTGATTACTTAAGAAAAACATATAGTTTGGGATAAATGGGATATGTTTATTTAATTTGTGATCCTTCAAATGACTCATTTAAAATAGGTGTTACTAAAAAAGATATTAAAGAAAGAATTAAAAAATTACAAACAGGTAATTGTGAAGAATTATTCATAGCTTCTTATTATGAATATAAATATCCTTATAGATTAGAAAAAATGCTTCATGCTAAATTTTCTAATAAAAGACTTCAAGGAGAATGGTTTAAACTTTCTTCAAACGATATTGGGCAATTCCGTACAATATGTAACGAATTATCCAATATAATTGAATCATTAAAAAATAATCCTTTTGTATCATTAAAATGAGTAAGAACTTTCATATTATAGATACTGAAAATAATTTTACAACAGAAATTAAAAATAGTAAAAAATTTCCATATTTAGGTTTAGCTACAAATAATAACAAAATTCTATGGGATGATAGGATTAAAATAATTCAATTTAAAGATCCTGAAGTTAAAAGAATTTGTGTTGAAAATTGGGGTGGGCATATTTTTGAAGGAGAAATAACTAAATTAGAAGCTTCACAAGTAATCGGATTAGATAATGCATTTAGAAATAATACTAATATAGAATATTTTGAAGAATTACAATATTTTACTAATTTAACTTATTTACAAGTTAGAGATACTTCTACTAATATGACTCAAACAGCAAATGCTAAAGGATGTTTTCAAGGATGTACAAATTTAAAAAAAATAATAATACCAAATCATTCATTTCAATATATACAATATGCTTTTTATAATTGTATAAATTTAGAATCTGATTTAAATTTTAATAAAATTACTACTAATAATCCTTCTGGATATAGGTTTGCTCCATTTAAATTTTGTAAAAAAATAAAAAAAATTATTATGCCATCATTTACTGTATATGCAACATCTAATATTCAATGGTATGAAGATTGTTTTTTATTAGAATATTTAGATATGTCAGGATTAAATTGGGCTAATTTTACTTCAAATGTAACAAATATGTTTAAAGGATGTAATTCATTAACTACAATTATAGGAGGATTTAAAAATTTAAAAACTGGCGGATTTAATTTATCTATGTGTCCATTAGATTATGAAAGTATAACTACAATAATTAATAATTTTGCAATACCAAATTCAACTCAAACATTTAAAGTAAGCTCATATACATATAATCTATTAACTTCTGATGATTTATTATTAGCTACATCAAAAAATTGGAATATAACTCATTAAAATAATTATGCTACTTCATCATAATTTTCAAGTTTTTCTTTAGCATAATTTAAAGTTACATTAAACTCTTTAATATCTTCTGATGGCATATTAAACATAGCGTCAGACATAATTTCTTCAACAATACCTCTTAATCCTCTAGCACCAATTTTACTAATTATAGCTTTATCTGCAATATATTCAAAAACATTATCATCAAAAGTTAAATTAATTCCATCCATTTCAAATAATTTTTGATATTGCTTGATAATAGCATTCTTAGGTTCTTTCAATATTTTTACTAATGCTTCTTTATTTAATGATTCTGTATATGTAATAACTGGAAGACGTCCAAGAATTTCTGGAATCAATCCAAATTTTTTCAAATCTTGTACAGTTACTTTTGATAATAGTTTTTCTTCATTCTCTTTATCTATATTCACTCTTTTTCCTATAGCTTCAAATCCTACTGTATGTTGATTAAGTCTAAGAGCAATACGTTTTTCTAATCCATTAAAAGCACCACCACAAATAAACAATATATTTTGTGTATTGATTTGAATATATTTTTGATCTGGATGTTTTCTACCTCCTTGTGGAGGAACATTGACAATACTTCCTTCAAGTAATTTCAATAATCCTTGTTGAACTCCTTCTCCTGATACATCTCTTGTAATTGATGGATTATCTCCCTTTCGAGCAATTTTATCAATTTCATCAATAAATATAATTCCTTTTTCAGCTCTTTCTACATCATAATCTGCTGCTTGTAAAAGACGTGTAAGAATAGACTCAATATCTTCTCCTACATAACCAGCTTGAGTTAATACAGTGGCATCACAAATAGCAATTGGTACATCAAGCATTTTAGCAACTGTTTGAGCAATTAAAGTCTTACCAGTACCAGATGGGCCTAAAATAATCATATTTGATTTAGCTATTTCAATATCATCTGTTACATTAGTAGATATTCTTTTATAATGATTATAAATTGCTACTGCTACTTTTTCTTTAGCTTTATTTTGTCCAATAATATATTGATCTAAAAATGCTTTTATTTCTTTAGGTTTTTTAATATCTGTCATAGTTTTTTGATGTATTTCTTCTTTACTATTTTGTATATACTTATATGCTAAAGAAGCACATTCATCACAAATACAACCTTCAATGCCATTAATAAGCATTTTAGCATCATCCTCACTTCTACCACAAAACTCACAATATCTTACATTTTGATTATTACTTTTATTAATATTAATCATTTGGAATATTATATTTTTTAACAACTTCTTTTAATTTATCTGCTAATAATTCGCAATCATCAGGAGGAATATGAAGTCCATCATAACCCTTTTTATATGTATCTAACAATTCAATAAATGATATTAATGAATTTTTCATAAAACTAACGTGTTTATCTAAAAATAAATACATTATTAAAATAGAATAAAATTTGAAAAATTCACTTAAATTGAGTAAAATTCATTATTGATTATAAAATAAGACTTTCCTTCTAATTTATCTATTGCTGATGTTATATCATAATGTTTAAGATTATTTATATTATAATCAATTATTGGCATAATTTCTTTAAATTCTTTTTCAGCTATTTCATTATCTGATGAATATAATATTATTATCTCATTAAATTCATCATTTTTAAAAATATTAAAAGCAACAGTTCCTAAAGTTTCTGTTTTAGAAGATATGAAAATATTTAAAATATTAATAGTTGAAAGAAAATCTTTAATTGATAATTTTTTATCAATTTTTCCTTCTTTTATCATTATTCGTTCAATTTTACTTTTAGCTATTACAAATGACTCAACATCTTCATTGATTTGATTAATATTAGAATAATATAATTTCATAATTAATTTTATGTCTTTATTAAAAATATAGTTAATAATATATATAAAATTTGAAATAGTCATTTTTATTTTTAATAAACAGTAAAATAATAATATAGATAATAATGTTAAATTCATTTTCATATATTAATTCATCATTTTTTTATATAGATGATATTGATATATTAAAAACAAATAAAGACAAAATAAATGGAGATATTTTTGTTGTAAGTCAGTTTTCATATACTTTTAATAAGAATTATAAGTATTTTGAAGGTACAAGTTATGAATTATACTATATAGACTCTGATAAGAATTTTACTCAATTGACATATACTTTTGCTGAAGGCAATGGTATTTCTATAAATGATGATTTATGTGTTGATTTGAATATTGATAATGAGTCATTACAAGATAATGAAAATAATCAATTAAGTATAAATTCAAATTCATTCTCAACAGCATTTTATAACAAAAAAGGTATTCTTCATGGAATTAATGAGTTATATATCAATGATATTTTTATGGATAAACATGAGAATATAGGATCAATATATTCTGATAATGGATTTTTATCTTTAAATAAAGGTCTTGTATTTGATTTGAATGAAATTAAATATTATTATGATGAATGTAAATTACTTAATTCACAAATTGATGAATTATATAATATCATATTCAATAAGAAATCATATTTCAAAGTAGGAGATTATCTATATAAAACATCTGAAGGAGTAATAACAGATGAACCTGTTGGAAATCCTTATATGATATGCATCATATCTTCAAATATATTAAAAGATGGCTATGCAAGATTCACATTGATTAATAGAGGAACTGGTAAATCTAAATTTGGTATAAACAATAAAGAAATTCCAATCAAAAATACATTTTGTGCTATTCCTGTATATGAAGAAGAATATACAAATATTTCATCAGAACTTGATAAGATAGTTCCTTCAAAGAAAGGATATTTTGCAACTGATAGACAAGATTGGATAAATAATATCAAAAATAAATTCAATATTAATGAGCATTATGGATTTGAAGAAGAAGTAGAGCCAACAATATTGAATTGGTATTTAGAGACATATTATGTGAATAAGACTGAGTTATATAAATTAGAAAAACAATCAATAGTTTCTGAAGCATTTAATTTACAAACTACAGCAGAACATGCTTATTTCACTATTGAAGCTAATATTAAGTATAAAGATGGATTTAAAGGAAGATATACATTACCATTTGAATATAATAAGACATCTAAACGATATGAGTTAAGAAATGATTGCTTGCCAGATAATACTACTGATTTTAATGAATATTTTACTGAATATAGCTCATATATAGATGAAATTATATCTACATCTAATACATCTGCTAACTCTAATACTGGAATTTTTGATGATGATGAAAGCTATATACAAAGATATAATTATAGACTTGTTATACCTTCTGGAATGTTTGATTTAGATACTGTTTATCTTAAATGTTATCTTGCTAAAGATGATAATTGCCAACAATGGGAAGCAGGAGAATTAATACCATATAATAATTCTACAGGACTTGTAAAAGTGTTTTCTAATCTTACTCAAAATCATATGCATGGAGGTATAAAAATAATATGTTATTCTTCACGATATCAATTAGATAGAAATCCTTATGATATGGGTGTTTATAAGCCAACTACATGGATTAATCAATCAATAAGTAGTAATAATACAACACTTTATATATATAAAACAATAACTATAAGTGCTTCATCATTTATAAAAATGAATATAAGTAAATATTTACCAATATCATTAGGAGTAAGAAACCAATCAACTGGAAGATATATGTTTACTGCAAAGGGAATAATAAATAGTAATGTAAAAACTACAATAAACTTATCTTATACATTTGATTATAGTTATTGGAATACCGATAATAAAGGACATTATTTTCCTCAAGGTTGTATAAAAATTAAAAGATCTGATAATAAACCATTTGATTTTTCACAATGTTTGATTTCAGTTAAATTTTTCTTTTTAATTAATAATACTTATCAAGAGTATGAACTTAAAATTGAATTCAAAATAAATGGAAATATTCTTGAGTCAGATATGTTTAGATCTAATTGGCCGTGGAATTATCTTCAAAATATACAAATATCTGGATTTGATTATATTTCTGATGCACAAAGTACAAAAATAAGTGATTATGATTTTGATAATAAAGCTAATATATTAAATAAAGAATAATGAAATATACAAATATCATACCAAATCCATTAACATCTATAGGATTTGTTAATTTTAATTATAATAATTCAAATTATGCTACTTCTGATACTGATGGAATTTCTTCTTCTGAAGTATATAAGAATGTACGTTCAATAGTAGCTATGAAAAATATACCTGATGGAATGTATTTACCGGCATTAGGTGAACTTGGAATTGCTTTAGAAAATGTTTCTTATATTAATTCAAAAATACCATCTAAAGATAATAAGATTGATTTGAATACAAAATATATGAGTTCTACACCATATTATGAATATAATATAACTAATAATAATTATTCAATAACAAATACAATTAATAATATATGGTATGTAGATATAAGTAAAGGTTATATTTCTTATTCAGGTATAAATGATAATTATGGAATAATTCCATTTTTCAAATATACTCCATTTGATAAAGATGAAGAAGATGAAGAAGATGAGAACCAAAGAAGAAATGAATTATTAAAAGAAATAGATCCAAACTTAATTAAAAGCACAACATATGGAGATCCTTATGATGAAAGTATTTTTAGTAATGAAAGATATTTTTGTTCAAATTTAGATAATTATGTATCTTCATTTTTATTTAATTATAGAAACTATAATAATCTTGTAAAAATTTCAAAAAATAATAAACTTTGTTTTGGAGATCTAGTATTTAATTTACCACAAGAAATATGGCAAGTTTCTCATATTAATAAAAATATATCAATGAACTATAAAAATTATTCTCCATATGCTAAAAATGGAACCTATGAATTTGATTTTTGTATAGTCTTGCCTGATTTTGATTATATAGATCATACATATACAGAAGGCCAAACAATTAGATTTAAATGTGATGCAGATTCTAATGATAATACATATATTAATACAAAAAATATATTAATACATGCTAATTTTGCTGGAATAGATGAAACAGATTTTTATCCTATAAATAATATTAATACAATGAAAGATTGTGTAGTATTTGAAATGGATAATCATATATATTTTACTGAAAATGAATTAAAAAATTGTGATCAAAATATAATAGTTAAATTTGAATTCTATTATAAAACTAAAGAAGGAGATTACTCAAATTTTATGTTTGAAAAAACTTATTACTTTGATATACATAATTTAATTATATATGGGAATGCTTATTCATCAATTACTAATAATTATGCTACTATTCAAATGATAAAGACAAATATAGCTAGAACAGATGATGAAAATAAGTATATAAGTTATTTAATGAATCCTATACTTGTAAAAAATGAAACTCCGTTGAATCTTACATATTATTACTCAACTTATACTTTACCAGGAATTCGTATAAATAGACTTAATGAATCTAATCTTAATATATTTTCATATGAGCTGACTGAACTTGATGAGCCAGATAAATATATGAATCTTGGAATGAAAAATATTTATAATTTCTTTAATAATGGAGTAGTAAATACCATATCATCAGCAATAGAAAGTGATATGACATATTTTTATAAAGGTTATGCATTAGATTATAAATATGGAAATAATGATATAGTATTCTCAACTAAATATGCTAATATATCTTCATTTTTAAGAACATATAGAGAGACTGATGAATATGGAGTATTTAATGATTGTATTGTCAATAGTTTGATAGGTCTTGATACTAATGAAGTAAATAATATACAAAATAATATAAAACAAGAATCTGATAATATTGTCAAATATAGAGTTACTAATCTTCCATTATGTGGAGCAAAACAATATATTATGTTCACTCCTTATAATCCAGGAAATAACTTATTAATGAACTCATTTTATCTTTTCATAGCAAATACTACTGATAAAGATATATCTATTACTATAGAAGATATGAGTTATACATTATGTAAAAGAAAAACTATTATACTTATTAAAAAACACTCTATGAGAGTATATTATCCTGCATTATATGATTATAGTTATAAGATAAATATAAGCTCATTAGA
>AUXO018169450.1_pt1 | contig 13278 bp, 12 predicted proteins | sample 768731 | NCBI WGS metagenome assembly AUXO01 (sample SAMN02715735, study PRJNA202380) | gut metagenome | biome: sheep rumen | host: Ovis aries | place: New Zealand: Palmerston North
CCCATAATAATAGCCGCACATAAATTTAAAGATTGGTAGAGATATCCATTTTTAATCTTACCAGTCGATAATAAAAAATAAGCAAGTAAAACTAAAATCATTCCAATCCATCCTAAAATATCATATATCATTTAAATCACCTACCTCATTATAGCATAAAAAAAGAAGATTCATCTTCTTTTTATGAATTTGAGTTTTCAATTTGGTAAAGTCCTTGGTAAACACTAGACTTCTGCAATAATTCAGAGTGAGTTCCAGAAGCTGATAAACGTCCTTTATCAATTACGTAAATTTCATCGGCATCTACAATCGTACTCAAACGATGAGCGACAATCACAACCGTATGATCTTTTACAAGTTCATCAATCGTTTGCTTAATATAAGCCTGACTTTCATTATCCAAAGCAGATGTGGCTTCATCAAATAAAATAATTTGAGTATTCAACAATAACGTTCTAGCAATCGCAATTCTTTGCTTTTGTCCTCCCGATAGATTAACTCCCCCTTCTCCGATAATCGTATCATATTGGTTTGGCAAAGACATAATATAATCATCAATATAAGCTTTACGACATACTTCCCGAACTTCTTCTAACGTTACATCCTTCTTAACCAATTGAAAGTTGTCGAACATAGACATATTGAATAAGAAAGGAGCTTGGCGAATAATGGAAATACTACCACGTAAGGCCTCTTCGGATAATTCTTGAATAGGTACTCCATCTATTGTTATCATTCCTTCAGTAGCATCAAAGTAACGTAATAATAAATTGAACAAAGTAGATTTACCATTACCACTTTTTCCAACAATCGCAATCTTTCGATTCGGTACAATTTTCAAATTCAAACCACGTAAAGTATAATCTTCTTCTGGAGTATATTTAAATTTAACATTATGAAACTCAATAATTCCTTTCAAAGAAGAAAAAGTCTTATTACCATAATGTTCGTCAGAATATAAACGATTATTGACAATCTCATCAATTCGTTTTAAAGAAACCGTTACTTTATTATAATTAACTCCAAAATCCGAAATAGATTCTACAACTTCATCAATTCTCCAAATATAAGAATCTAGCATAACAAATAAAGCATATACAATCTTTCCTTGGACAAAGAATTTACCAGCCGTAAAGAAAATTAAAAATTGTAAAATAAAATAAGCTAAGTTATTTAAAGAATAATAAATTACTTCATAATTACGAATTTTCTTTTCTTCTACAAAAATAGTATCCAACGAAGAAAAAACATTTTCTTCAACGGTATGACGAATTCCCAAAGCTTTAATTTCACGAATTCCTGTTATATTCTCCGTAGCTGTTTTAACATAATCATCGGTTTTTGCCTTAATTTTTTCTTGAGTTTTCTTAATTTTAGGAAAGAAGAAAGAAGAAATAAATCCCATCACAACTGCAAACAATAATATTTCAAGTCCTAAGATCCAAGAAATATAAAAAGATAAAGCAAGTACCACAATAACAGCAAATCCCTTACACAATAACTTAATCAAAGAATTTAATAAGGACATAACACGATCGGTATCATTATACAAACGGTTAATATATTCACCAACTCCAATATCTTCAAAAGCAATAGCTGGTAATTGATCAATCTTTTGATATAAATCAATCGATACTTCCTTCATAAATTTTAATTCAAAATAGTTATACAACTTATCTCTCGGTATTTGCAAAATACTATAACAAAAAATATAAATACTCTCCCAGCCTATCAAATATAAGATAAAAGAAGAAAAATCTTTCACAAGTAAATTTTCAACAGCTCTACCCCAGAAAAAAGCAGCACATAGAGCTGGAAGATAACTTAATAAAACCAAAAAGATATAAAGAATCACTTTCCATGTATCATTTCTTAAATAATGAAACAGCAACTTAAAATTTTTCAGCTTTTTCATAATAATTCACCTCCATAAAAATAAAAAGAGTCAAAATGACTCTTTCCCAGAAACAAAAGTTTTACCCATTGAAAACAAGTGAGAACCTCTGATTCCCAAAATCATTTTTTAAATATCTTATTCTAAATTGTATAACATTGTATAATACCATGTTCTCACTCCTTTCTCTCAAATTCGAATTCATCATATCATAGTCCAATTATATTGTCAACCATTTATTGTTAACACAATAATTCAAAAAAGAATAATATTCCAACATTTCTTTGAAAATGTATTGATAAAACCAAAGCAACTTTACAGTCCTCTTTTTCGGTACTATAATGAAAATGCAGGTGATATCGTTGAAAAAAGAAGACTTGAGAGTAAAAAAAACAAAAGAATCATTATATAACGGGCTTTTAAAATTAATGGAACAAAAATCCTTTGAAGAAATTAGAGTTACTGATATATGCCAAATAACAAGGATAAATCGTTCCACTTTCTATGATCATTTTGGAGATAAATATGAATTATTATCCTCCATGATTGAAGATAAAAAGAAAGAATTAATCACTCAGTTAAAGGAACTAAATAAAGAAGACAACCTGAAAGAATATTATTTGGGATTAATTCGAACAATAATTAAAAATGCCAAAGAAAACTTCAGTATAAATTCTTCTTTTGATATTATAAAAAAGAACAATAATTCGATTGCCTTCGATATGATATTTGATGCTACTTTGCAAACTGTAATCTCAAACTTCAAAGAGAATTATCATAATTCTTCAAATGTTCCAATCGAAGTAATCGCAAGATTTTATGTCAGCGGAGTGGTTAGTGTACTAACAGAAACATTCAAATCATCCGAATACTTTGATGATGAGAAAATTGTAGAATACATCGATGCAATTACGCCAGATTTAAATTTTTTCACAAAAATAAAAAATAAGGATTAACCTTATTTTTTTCTTTATAAAATCTTTATTAATTCTTGGATAGCTCTTCCTCGATGAGAAACAGAATCCTTTTCTGCTTCACTAGCTTCTCCAAATGTCTTTCCCAAGTCATTGGAATAAAAAATACAGTCATAACCAAAGTCTTTTTTACCACGTTCTTCTAAAAGAATCACACCATTTGTTTTTCCAATAACCGATTCCACACTCTCATCCATTCGATATAAAACAATTTGACATTGAAAATAAGCCGAACGATCGCTCTTTTCTCTTAATTCAAAGCGAAGTTTATTACGATTGTCCTGATCATTGTGATTACCAGCATAACGGGCACTATAAATACCAGGTTGTCCATCCAAAGCATTTACACACAATCCAGAATCATCCGCAATCACATCATAATCCATTCCTTTAGAAACTAGAAAATCATGGACAGCCTTTGCTTTAATGAATGCATTTTCATAAAAAGAATCTCCGTTTTCTTCAATTTCTTGAAAAAAACCAATATCCTCTAACGTTAAAATATCATAATTTTTCAAGATACTTTTAAATTCTTGAATCTTATGTTTATTATTAGAGGCCAAAACTATTTTCTTCATAAACCCTCCTACTTCTTTGAAAAAGCCTTAAATAAGTTATTCAATAACCCCTTCTCATGAATTAATGTATCAATTTCATCATTATCCCAAATACAACGAATTGCACTAAATAAAATATCATTCGTCTCTCCAGGGAATAAAGTATATTTGCTTCTTAAATATGTATAATCAAAGAAGAAAATAGGAATCTGCATTTCGTAGTTTATCGTAACTTCCTCAGCATTATAAGGAGCTAATGGTAATGTTTTCTTAACTCCATATAAAGAAGTAATAAACAAAGAATGTTTATTGACACAAGTATTACAAACATTACCCAAAACAACATCAATCCGTGACAATTGTTCTTTTAAATCATTAACCGTTTTGGAAACATCCATATGAAAATCAAAAATAATTAAATCAAAATCAGTTGTATCAATTAAAGCCGAAACATTCGCTGCTTGTGATAAATAAGCTTCGTCTAAATTCATAAATTGAATATTAGGATTATTCACATAAGTAAGTCCATTGGCCAAGAAATTCACAAGACTCATCATTTCATTAGAAGTAATAATAAGAGCCTTCTTATTAGCTTTAGCTAAAATATTGGCCAAACTATTTTCATACACAATACTTTCTGCCAAACAAGGAATATTATATTTTGTATCCAAACGAATCATAGAATAAACTGGTAATTGATATTCATTTGTCTTAAAAACTTCGGCAGCATTATCATAGATAGCCCGAAGAAATTTATCATAATTTGTTCTCTTAGAATTAAAGAACAATAAAACATCTCCATTCGCGATAAAGCAACGATTCGTTGCACAAAAGCCAGGAGCTTCGCAAGGACGAATATTCGAATTTTTCAAAGACATTAATTTCTTATCCGTTTCCGTCCAACGTTCGCAAGAACAAGCAAAGAACATCTTCTTCATCGTATTTAATTCTTCTTTATCAGGAGTTTCTGAGTAATACTCTTTTCCCATAATAAAACCAACCGTAATATGAGAATCAATATGATATTTTATATAATTAATAATATCGGTTAATTTCCCATATTCATTTAATGTTTGTTGTGTAACAATTAAATGCAAAAAAACTTCTCGATCTTTACCAAGGCCAATTGTCTCAACCAAATGATTGATGGCTTCCACAATTTTATCATTCGTTGGTTCCAAAAAAACATGCAACTTGGCTGTTGGGTTTTGAAGTTGTTGAACCATAGATTGATACACGGGATTCATAGTAACTTGCTCATTCAATATATGCTCCTTGATATAATCCAATTCTTTTCGATACGTATCCCCTAAAAAGAATTGTTCATAAGCCGTACGATATTCAAAAGAATTAATAATCGCCGTAGTAAAGAAAGAAGTTTCCTTCGTCTTAGCCAAATTAGGCATACACTGATCAATGGAAATACTATAACTTCCTGCTTTTTCAATTCCTAAACCATTAATTAAGAAAATAACACTTTTTTTCATATGATTCACCCTACTATTAGTTTACAACGAAACCCAAAAGAATTTAAGAAAAAAACGTAAAATAATCCAATTTTACGTTAATCCAAACGAGGAGTTAATATTTCATAACCATCCTCAGTTACTAATACAGTATGTTCATAATGGGCGGCAGGACTACCATCTTGCGTAATAACCGTCCAATCATCTTCTAACAAGAACACATCTCTTCTACCAAAAGTTAACATTGGTTCAATGCAAATAACCATGCCTGGTTTCAACCGAGGCCCTGTATTAGGCATTCCAAAATTAGGAACTTCCGGATCTTCATGCATATCTTTTCCAATTCCATGACCACAAAGTTCTCGAACAACTCCTAAATGATGGCTTTCCGCATAAGCTTGAACAGCCGCGGAAATATCCCCAATTCGATTACCAGGGCGAACTTGTTTTACCCCTTCATAAAGAGCTTTTTCAGTATGCTCCATCAAGTACTTACAGTCATCGTCTACTTCTCCAACTGTATAAGTCCATGCAGCATCTCCTTGATATCCTTTGTATCCAATCACAACATCAATCGTAATAATATCCCCATCTTTTAAAACTCTAGAAGATGGAATTCCATGAACAACTTCGTCATTCACACTGGTACACAAAGTTGCGGGAAAACCTTCATATCCCTTGCAGCTAGGAACAGCATCATGGTCTAAAATAAATTTCTCACATAAAGCATCTAATTCCTTCGTCGTAATTCCAGCCTTAATATAAGGTTTAATAAACTGATGCATCTTAGAAACTAACATACCGGCATGACGCATCAATTCGATTTCTCTCTCACTTTTTATGGTTATCATAACTCACCTCAACCACAAAGATTATACAACAAAATAGAAAAAAAAGGAATAGAAACTATTCCTCATTTAGCATAACAAACATCTTATAAGATGCATCTTTACCAATTTCTTTTAATTGCTGAATCTTTTCAGGATGTTTTTTGAAATACATATATCCAGCAACACTCATACCACCAATTAGTGCCATGACTTTCATAGTCATCATTTTCACAAATATTCACCTCTAACAGTAGTATGAACCAAAAAATCTACTTTATTCCAGAAACCAAAAAATCGCAAATCGTTGTTCGTCTCTCATCTTCATACGTATTACAAGCAGCCATTTCTAAAGCTTCCATATCACCAATTAAATACAACTTTTGTTTTGCTCTTGTAACAGCTGTATAAATTAATTTTTGATAAAGCATTTTACGATACCCTTTCACACAAGGAATCACCACAACATCAAATTCAGATCCTTGAGATTTATGAATACTGATGGCATAAGCCAAACGAAAATTCATGAAATTAGTAGGAGTATATTTTACAACATTTCCATCAAAATCAATAAGAATTTCCTTTTTAGGATTCGTTTTAATTTGATCAATAAGCCCAATATCTCCATTATAGACATTATCTTCCGGCATATTGGTTAATTGAATGACCTTGTCATTTTCTAAAAAATCCACTTCTCCAATTCGATATTCCTTCTTTAGGGAACTCTTTGGATTAAAAATAGACTGACCCACTCGATTAATCTCATCAATTCCACAAAGTCCTTTATACATAGGAGCCAGTATTTGAAAATCATGATAAGAATCTTCCTGATATGTTTGACAAATCTCACGAATCTGATTCATCACATCCGAATCTGGACACTCAATAAAAGTAAGATCTTCCGAAACGTTAAAAATATCTCTTTGAATATTCTTGTGACGAATATCATAGGCTAAATGAATAATATGAGAATCTTTTCCTTGACGATAAAGTTCCGTAAGTTCCACGACTTCGATAGCCTTGCTTTGAATTACATCATGTAACACTTGACCAGGTCCAACACTAGGTAATTGATGATCATCTCCAACCATTACAATCTTACAATTAGAAGAAATACCGCGTAACAAATGAGCCATTAAATAAGTATCAATCATACTCGATTCATCCAAAATCAAAAACTCAATTTTACTCTTATTATATTCATTTACTTGAAAACGATTTTGCTCTTTTTGCCACTTTAAAAAACGATGAATCGTACTAGCAGGAAACATAGTAGCTTCACTCATACGTTTGGCAGCACGACCAGTAGGAGCAAGTAAAGCAACTTTTTCTTGAAGTCTCTCATAAGACAAGTGATTCATCTGGCGATAGAGTTCCAACATAGCTTTCATAATCGTTGTTTTCCCAGTACCAGGTCCTCCTGTAACAATCAAAAAATCTTTTAAATAACTCTTACGAATCGCATCCAATTGTTGTGGATTATAAGTAATTCCAAAAAAAGTTTCCAAATGATGAATCTCATCATCCAATCCTTTTTCATTTTGATCCGGATTATGACTCAAGATACGAATTCTCTTAACAATCAAGCACTCAGCATCATACATATCCCGTAAATAATACTTATCCTCTCTTATAACAATCCTAGAATCTTTCTCTAAAGCTTCAAAAGCTTCTGTTAATAAATCATAAGAAATCTCAAGCCCCAAAACTCTAGGAAGCAAAAAAGCAATTTCATCTCGCGAATAATAAGAATGGCCATAGGTATTACTAACTTCTTCCATAACATATAAAATAGCCGCTTGAATTCGATAAGGATGGTCTTTTTCCATATTATTTTTTAAAGCAATTTGATCAATCTTTTTAAAATGCATATCATAAATATCTAAGATAAACTGATAGGGATTTTCATCAAAAACTTCGATCGTTCTCTTCTTATAATAATTATAAAGAATCATAGCATCTCGCGAAGAAAAACCCTTCTCCGTTAAAGAAACAATGATTTCATAGCTCGATTCATATTCTTTTAACTGACTATGCAATAACTGAATATTCTTTTCAGTAATTCCAGGAATTAGTATTAAATTATTGGGATTTTCCAAAATTATTTTTAAAGTATCTTTTCCTAAAACATCCACAATCGCTTTTGCTTTCTTTTCCCCTATTCCTTTAAATAAATCACTGGATAAAAAATTAACAATTCCATCTTTTTCTTCTGGAACACATCTCTCATATCGATCCACTTGAAATTGTTCTCCATATTTTTCATGCTGAACTACTTTTCCAAAAAATTGATAAGTATCAAAGGTATTTAATTCATGAAAATACCCAGTAAAAGGAATCGTTCTACCAACATAATGAGAAAGGTCTTCTTGATTGGTCTCAATCACTCGAAAAACACCAACCATATAACCAGAAGAACTCTCATAAATACTTCTTGAAAAAGTTCCTTTAATATAGGTCTCCATAGAACTCCTCCTTTCTCTACTCTGTATTATAGCATGAAATTAGATTAGCGTCTAATACTATCAAATCAAGAAAAAAACTATATATTTTTTTAAGAAGATGTTATAATAACATTAAAGTAGGAGGTTATTATGGCAGTAGAAATATATACTGGAACATACGTAAACGCTGAAGAAGCAAACAAATATATTGATATCGCAACAATTGCACATTGTTGTCGTTTATTAAAAGATGCCTCTCTTCGCCTAGAATCAACAAGTAAAAAAATAATCAACGCTAGAGACTATTGTACAAGAGAAGCACTCTTTATGCAGGGAGAAACCGTAGAAGAACCAATCGAATTTTGTGGAAAAGATTTTAATGATATCTCTTCCTATATGAATGATTTTGCAGATGCTATTTTAGAAGCAACCAATCGAGCTTATGACAAAAAACAATTAGAGCTAAATGAAGAAGCAAGAATCTTAGATGCACAAGAAGCACTTAAAAATGAAACGGTTGGACAGTAGAAAGAAGGTAAATAGATGAATTCAACAGAAATCGTATATAAAAAAGAATCGGTTCAGCAAGCCATTAAAATGTTAACGGAATGCAAAACCGAACTATATGACACAGATTGTATTATCTATGAAGCAATGATTAAACTAATCAACGCCAAAGGATTTTCTTTAGTAGAAGGCCAAGATACTCATATTGATTCCAAAATGCCAGAAACCCTTATTAAAGAATTAAGAACTCAAATTAAAGATGTAATTGCCAATATTTCAGGAAAAACACAAATCTTAGAAAACTTTATCGCAAATAAAAAAGACAATCTAGGAAACAGTGTTTCTGCTTTTGCGAAGCAAGAATCTACAAAAAATGATTCTGGAATTGGTTTTAAAGTATCCAGTATCGCAACCGATAATTCTAAAACACAAATCCAAGAAAGTGACACAAAGCAATCTCAAAACATCGGAATTGCAACTGGTATCGTTGGTGCAACAGCAACCGGAATAATGATAAAATTAGAAGACGAAGACGATTTAGAAAAATACATAAACGAAAACGAAAAAGAAGAAGAAGAAGAGAAAAAAGAAAAACAAGATTAAATCTTGTTTTTTTATTTCGCAACAGAACCTACACAATAAGGATAAGAAACCGATTCAATAACTACTAAATGAACCTGATTGGAAGGAATACTTCCTTTTACTTGAACATGCAAATAATTTCCTGTATGACCATAGCTATATCCTTCTTTTTCTTCCTCAAATAGAACTTCTACTCTCTTCCCTACAAACTGACTCATATATTGAATCTCTAACTCCTGAGAAACGCGAATAAGTTCTCGAGAGCGTTCTTTTTTAATACTTCCATCTAATTTCTGACTCATACGAGAAGATGCCGTCCCTTTTCTCTCGCTATAAGGAAAGACATGTAATTTACTGAAACCAATTTCACGACAAGTTTCAATAGTCTTTTGAAATAATTCATCCGTCTCACCAGGAAAACCAACAATTACATCTGTACTAATCGAAATCATAGGACGAATCTTACGTATTTCATTTATCTTTTCTTTAAAATAATCCAAATCATATTTACGATTCATCGCTTTTAATATTTCATTCGATCCAGCTTGTATCGGAATATGAAGATGATCGACTAAAACAGAAGAATTTCGTAAAACAGCCAATACATCTTCATTTAACTCCGTAGCTTCAATAGAAGAAATACGAAGTCTCTCCAAACCAGGAATCATTACCAAACGATTTAATAAATGAGCAAAATTAGTATCTAAATCCACTCCATAACTACCCGTATGAATCCCCGTTAAAACAACTTCCCTATAACCATTATGAATTAATTCTTCTACTTCCAAAACAACTTTATCTTCTTCTTTACTACGACATTTACCGCGAACAAACGGAATAATACAGTAAGAGCAAAAATTATCACATCCATCTTGAATTTTGACAAAAGCCCTCGTACGTCCTGGAAAATCAGTAATATACATATCTTCAAATTCTTTTAAACGACCAGTATATTGATCACGAATAACCTGTTGCGTTTCGAAATATTCTTCTAGTAAATCAACAATTTTAGATTTATCTTTATTACCAATGACAATATCTAAGCCATCTTCCTGATAATCTGGATTTGCTGCCACAAAACAACCCATCGCAACGACACAAGCATAAGGATTTCTTTTAATCGCTTGTCGAATCATCTTCTTAGATTTAGAATCACTAGAATTGGTAACCGTACAAGTATTAATAATATAAACATCACAAACATCAGAAAAATCTTTGATGACATATCCAGCTTTTTTTAATTCATTTATAACAAATTCTGACTCATATAAGTTAACCTTACATCCTAAGGTAAGAATTCCAACACTTCTCATAGTATCACCCTTCATCGATTACAAATTATATCATATCAAAGAAAAAAAGACAAATAAAAAAGGAGAAGAATCTCCTTATGAATCTAATTTTTGTTGTAGTTCTTTTAATGTCATTAAGAATTCATTTGTCTTACGAATCTCATCATCAAATTTTTGATAATTAGCTGTATTTTCTAATGCTAATTCTTGTTCCGACATAGGTTCTTTTTCAATTCCAAAAATAGGTGAAATAATAGGACTGCTCTTAAATTTCTTAACCTCAGTAGGTTGTTCAATGACAACTGGTTCATGTGTCTCATCGGAATTAGAAACAACAATAGGAGTAACCTCTGAAGTCTCTTCTAATTCTTCTACGGGAACAACATTCTCAATAATAAATGGTTCATCATAAAGATTTTCTTCAACAGAAACTCCTTTACGAGACTCTAATTCTTGCAAACTAATAGGAACATTTCCTTCATCAACATATTGAGTAAGTTCATTTGCTTCATACATACTCTTACTCTTTTGAATCAATTCTTCCAAACTAATAATAGCACTTTCCTCTTGTTGTTCTTCGTAAGAAGTTAATTTAATATTTTCTGCTTTCTTTTGTTCTTCTTGACGTTGTAATTCTTCCGTTAATTCTTGTAATTGTCTTTGAGCGGTTTCAACATCTGGTTCTATATCAGTATATACAAGTTCATCGTCATTACTAGATACTTCATCCATCGTCTCTACTACTGGTTCGACAACGGGAGCACTTTCGACAACAACTGGTTCAATATCATCAAATACATCTTCTAAAGTATCCTCTTCCAAATAGTCAAAAGAAACTTGATAATTATTTGGAACCTCTTCTGGAACGGTCTCTTCTAACACTTCAGGAGTATTTACTTCTTGAAGCAATTCTTCAACAGAAGACTCTTTTGGCTCTACTTCAACACTTTGAAGTAAAACAGGTTCTTCATAAAAGACTGTCTCAACAGGTTCTTCTTCTACCGTTTGTTCTCTTACTTCTTTTACTAACTTATTTAATTCTCGAGTATTATGTCTACGACGTGCTCGCACATTATTCTTTTCTACCAAGTAAATCATAAAACACAATACACTAGCAGCAATAACCACGAAATAAACCACTATGATTTCTTGGGATGTGAAAAACTCTACTAAATCACTCATTTTATACACCTCTAAATAAATTTTAACACAAAAATAGAAATTCCATAGAGAAAAAAGAAAATAATTTTATCATTTACAATTTCTTTTACAAAAATTCAAAAAAAATTACATAATGAATACGTCAAACAAGAAGAAAAGTATAATAAAAATTTCCCATCATACAATGTATTATGAAAGAAAAATTTATTCAATCCTCTCTTATCTTAATGATAGGAGGATTCTTTACCAAATTATTAGGAATGATGATTAAAATACTCATCGCCAGACTAGCCGGAGAGGAAAACTTAGGCCTCTATATGATGATTCTCCCAACCTTTAATCTTTTAATTAGCTTAGGACAATTTGGAATGCCTCTAGCTCTTTCAAAACTAATATCCGAAGGAACAAGAAATAATAAGCGATTAATACTGTCTTTTATTCCAATTCTTCTCACAGGAAATGGATTACTAATCGGAATAACCATTCTTTTATCCCCTATTATTAGTGAAACGCTTCTCCATAATCCAAACACTCAAATCAGTATACTTGCAATGGCCTCCGTTATTCCTTTCACCACTTTATCCAGTATATGTAGAAGTTATTTTTTTGGAAAACAACAAATGATACCACATATTATCTCCAATATTGTTGAAGATTTAGTACGCCTCATCCTTTTAATGATTTTGACACCTAAAATCTTACCATATGGAACAAAATACTATGTTTGTTTTTTAGTTAGCTTAAATATCATAAGTGAAATAGCTTCCACTTTAGTATTAATACTATTTCTTCCTAAAAATATTACCATAAAAAAACAAGACTTTATTCCTCAAAAAAGAGATATACAAGATAGTTTAAAGATTAGCATCCCAAACACTTTATCGCGTCTAATCGGAAGCATTGCTTATTTCTTAGAACCTATTTTACTCACTACATTCCTTTTAAAGACAAACTATTCCCTATCCTACATAACCAAAGAATATGGAACAATTACTGGTTACGTATATCCTCTAATCCTTCTTCCTTCGTTTTTTTCCATGGCAATTTCTCAAGCTCTATTACCAGAATTATCCAAATTATTTATAAAAAAAGAAAAAGAAAAGTGCCGAAAAAAAATCAAACTAGCAATTCTCTTATCCCTAGGAATCGGTATAATCTACACCATAGTTTTAGAAATGAAATCCAAAGAAATATTAGAAATTTTATATCATACAACCAAAGGATACAAGTGGATACAAATAGTATCTCCTATCTTTCTTTTAGAATACATTCAGTCTCCCCTAGCCGTAAGCCTAGACGCTCTAGGAAGAAGTCAAGACAATCTAAAAGGAATTTTACTAAGTTCCCTATTAAGAACTTCTCTATTAATCCTATTTTCTTCTCTATCGCTTGGAATAACATCCTTAATTCTATCAACCTGCCTAGAAATAATATTTCTAACAATTTATCAAATAAAAAAAGTAAGAATTGCTCTTACTTAATTATTTATGGAATGTTGAATTAATTTCCGTAAATGGAACTGTTGGAATATCTTCATTGAAACGACTAATCATAAGACCAATTTTACCATTTAA
>AUXO011986240.1_pt1 | contig 13272 bp, 19 predicted proteins | sample 768731 | NCBI WGS metagenome assembly AUXO01 (sample SAMN02715735, study PRJNA202380) | gut metagenome | biome: sheep rumen | host: Ovis aries | place: New Zealand: Palmerston North
ACATATGTTTTTATTCCAGTTACTTGTCATCAAAATTGTTTTGTTTATTTTGATGGAAGATTTGCTTATCAAGTCCCATATAGTAAATCTTTTATGGAAGATGTTAAAAATCATTCTATGAAGAGTGTAAATCAATCAAGATTATATATTAAAGAGGCAAATTCAAATAATGAATGAACTTAAACATTGTCCGTTTTGCGGGTGTTCAATGAGAATTGAGGTTGGGACATATCCGAACGGCGACCCAATGAATGAGCTACGAGGATGGCACGATAATGATTGCGTGCTAAGCGCAGTTAGTTGGTATACATATCCAGAAGATGGTTGGTCAGAAGAAACACTTACTGAGCGTTGGAACAGGAGGATAAACGATGTATAATGATAAAGGAGAATGATAATGGCAATTAAACGCTATATTGAAGAATATGATCTAATTAAATTGCGTAATGCTGAAGCATTGATTTCTGAGGTTAACGATTATTATTATTGTTCTATGAATAGTAAATCTTTTTGTGAACGATTGTCTACTATAGAAAATAAATTGAAAGAATTAATAACCGATTGCGAAGAATACAACAAAGTAAATATCAATAAATATAAATATTCAACAAGGAAATATAAATATTCAACAAGGTAAATATCAATAAATATAAGTATTAAAGGATTAAAATTATATGAGAAGAATTAAATCTTTGTCTGAAAGCCCTTGCTATCATTGTTCTCAAGAAAATAATTGTTATAAAAAAATTAGAAACAATCCTCAATTTGGTGAAATTAAAGATATGATGTTTGGGAATACACAAATTAAACGAGAAGATTGCCCTCTTTATATAGCTCTTACTTGTAAAAAGTTAATTGATGAATCTTGACAAGCAAAAATTTTTGTGTTATAATATAACAGAAAAGGGGGGTTTAGATTGTTTCAAAGTTTTAAAAGTTTAGAAATTTATGTAATTATAGGATCATTTTCTATAGCTATTGCATTATTTTTATCTGGGCTTGCAATTGGTGATTTGATTTTTGGAGAGACAAGACAGAAAGATATGGTACGGAAAATGGTTGAAAATAAAGATATTTCTTTAATCCAAGTTAAAAGTTTTATATGGAGAATGATTACTTCTATAGATTTTTATGAAGTAAAAAATGGAGAAAGACCTTATAAAATTTATTTGTCTTTCCCATTATTTCTTGCTATTGAAAATTATTATGAAGAATATTTAACTTATAATAATCATACAAAATTTTATGACTTTTTTGATATTCCTGTAGTAATAGATTATAAAGATAAAGCATTTAGTTTTACTTTAATGAATGAGACTTATAGAGAATCAATTAATTTTAAAAAACATACGGAGGAATTTAATGGATATTAATAAAACAATTGATGCGTTAAACAAAGATTATGATTGGTTAGTGGCTCATGAAATGGGAGTAATGGCGAAGGATATTCTAGATGGAGTTAATACTATTATTTATTTAAATCAAGAAGTAGAAAAATCTAAAATTTATATTAATAATTATCGAAAAGCTTTTGATGCTATTAAGTGAGGGATATAATGAAAGTATTAGTAAATAGATATAATGGGAATGATGTTACAATTAATAAGCAAGCCCCTTCTTTTAAATGCACTTGTGGTTATTGTCATTCTGAATTAGAATATGAAAAACATGATTTATATTTTAATGAAGATGATAAAGGACGGAAAGGGCTGAGTATTGATTGTCCTTGCTGTGGGAAAATTATTCTTATTGATCCTTGCGAACCAACAGATTTTCCTAAAGCATTTTTCCAATTTGGGGTGTCGGAAAATGCGCAATCAGTTACAGACGAAGAAATAAAAGAATGGATTATTAAAGGGCTTAAATTTTTGTACTCCCATCCTTCTGAAGAATTGTGGCTTGCGGCTACTGGCGATACAAGAGTAGACATTATTAATTATAGTGGAGATAAATCTTATAATGTAATTGTTTCTAAAAATTATTGGGAAACTGATATAGATTATGATTATGTAAAAAATATTTTAAAGTAAAAGAAAGAAGGTGAGATTATTTATAATATTAAAAAATTAAAAAATAGTCTCACCTTAAAAAATTATGAAGAAGTTGAAAAAGCTTTAGGGCTTAGAATTTATTTAAAAAGTAATAATCAAGTAGTATTTTATAATGCAGACAAATATAAAGACCCATTAAAACAATCTCCTAAATTATACCGTTATAGTGATAATAAAATTTATATTAGCTATACTAAATCGTGTAGTTATGACATTATTGGGTTGGTTCAAGCAGTAAAAACTACCCAAGGAGAACAGTATTCTTTTTTTGACGCTGTTAATTTTATTCTTACTGTTACAAAAATTGATCCTAATGCTTGTAAAAAATTAACAAATAAAAAAAGATATGAATGGGAAGATGATTTAGGAAGATATTTAAAAATAAAAAAAGGTGAAAATCTTTTACAAATATATGATAAATCTATATTAGATGACTTACCAAAAATTTATCCACAAGAATGGATCAATGAGGGTATTTCTATTAAAACTATGGAAAAATATAATATAGGTTATTACCCAAGACTTCAAGCTACTACCATTCCTTGTTTTAATAGCACAGGAGATTTAATAGGTATTAGATGCCGTCATTGGTTGCCAAATGAAATTGAGAATGGAAAATATAGACCTCTACAGCTTTTAAATGATAAAATTATTTATAAATTCCCTACTAATAATGTTTTTTATGGAGAAAATTATAACCGCCCTGAAATAGAAAGGAAGGGGCAAGTAATTTTATGTGAAGGAGAAAAATCTGTTCTTAAAGCAGATACTTGGTGGAATGAAAATTCTAATGTTCTTGCTCTTTATGGAAGTAATATTGGATTAAAAAGAGTGAAAGAATTATTAAAAATGGGAGTGGATAATGTAATTTTAGCATTAGATAGTGATTATCATGAAATTGGTGATGAAGAGTACAAAGAGTTTGAAAAGAAAATTATTAAATTATCTAATGTGTTCAAAGGTTATTGTAAAGTCGATGTAGTTTATAATAATATAGGTTTAAAAAATTGGTACAAAAATTCTCCTTTTGATGGGGATGAAAATACTTGGAATAAATTATATCAGAATAGGGAGTCAATAATATGAAATATGAAGAAGCATTATATACAAAAGCAGAAATTGAAGAAATGGGGCATGGAATAGAAAATAATATTATTACATCTATTGATGTAAATATTATTGCCCATTTTGGAAATTGCGTTTGTTTAGAGATTGCTTGTAAAAACGTATGGCCTGTAAGTGGTTATGTTAATACTAAAAATATAGGAGCAATGTTGCAAGCATTTGTTAAATTGTTTGATTTAGAAGAAGAAGACGGAGTTAGAATTTCTGAAATTAAAAATGTCCCTTGTCGTTTAATTTTTGAAAATGGTTATAATAAAAGCTCTTGGGGATTAAAATGTATTGGTTTTGGGAATTTTATGAAAGATAAATTTATTTTTACAAAAGATTTTGTAAAAATAAATGATTTACAAAAGATTTTGTAAAAATAAATAATGAAGATGAAGAGAGATAAAAATGAAAAGTACAGGGAATGAAAGAAAAGATTATATAGGAATGGTTGAAGCTATGGGAGAGGCAATTGTAAATAATGCTGATTTTATTATCCCATCTGAAGAAGTTAAATGGACAAATATTACCGTTAGTTTCTCCATTGATCCTTTAGAAGTGCCAAAATTAAATATATCTATTGATAGTGTTCCCAATGAAATAATTAATTTTTTCACAAAAGGCGCAGATATAGATTATAAAATGTGACTTGACAAAACTTCTTTTGTATGATATAATAAGGTATCATATGAAAGGAGTTTTTATTTATGGAAAAATGCGACAAATGTTTAAATTCTCGCCCAATTATTTCTGAGAATGATTATCATTTTATTTGTTGCCTATCAAGCAAAAAAGCAGTAAATTGTATTACTAATACAAAAGATTATTTTATCCCACGATCTAATATAGATATAAATAAAATATTAGATGATATTGAAAAATTGGAGGTTAAAGAAAACCGAAAAAATGAATATAGTTTCTAAATTAAATATTCTATCTTCAGATTTTATTCCTCAATATTTATTGTCTTATGGAATAAAAGATATAAATAAATTTATTAATCCTACCAAAGATTGTTTTGAACCGTGGGAGCATTATAATAATATACAAGACGCAATTATCAAATTTGATTTTCATATTCGCTATAAAAAGAAAATTGGAATTGTGATGGATTCCGATCAAGACGGAGCTTGTTCTGCTGCCCTTATTTATAATTTTATTAAATATATTAAAGCTACAAATGAAATTAGAATATATTATCATAAAGGAAAGCAACATGGATTAAAGGATTTACTTTCAGAAATATTAGAAGATAATTTATCATTACTAATTATTCCAGACGCAGGAAGTAACGATATTAATGAATGTATGGAAATTTCAAGCAAGGGGACAGAGATAATTATTCTTGACCATCATATTATTGAGAAAGACAACCCTTATGCTTGTATAGTTAATAATCAAATCGAAGGAGTAGAAAATAAAGAACTCTCAGGCACAGGTGTAACTGATAAATTCGTAAGAGGTTATTGTTCTACACGTGATATTACTTATCCTAATTATACTGATCTTGTAGCCGTAAGTTTAGTATCAGATATTTGTGATTTATCTGTTTTAGAAAATAGAGCTTATATGTATTATGGGCTTAATAATATTACAAATCCTTTTTTAAATTTTCTTTTTAATAAACTTTGTGAAAAAAGAGGATTCAATTCAGATGGAATCGGATGGGAAATTTCCCCATTGGCAAATGCGTTAGCTCGTAGTGAAGAGCAATCTACAAAAAGATTATTTTTTGATGGGCTAATTGGTAGTCTTTTGCCTGAAGATTGCTTAAAAGAAATGAGAAAAATTAAACGGCAACAAGATAATGAAGTCAAGAAAATTGTTAATGAAATTGAACCAAATTTAAATCTTGATGAAAAGGTAATAATTGATTTCACCGATGCAACAAATGCAAGTTTTTTGGGACTTATTGCTAATAAATTTACAGGAAAATATCGTAAGCCAACATTTCTTTTAAGAGAAAGCAATTCTACAACTTGGTCTGGGTCTTTCAGAAGCCCTGTCCCTCTTCTCAGTAAAATTAATTCAAGCGGTATTGCAAAAGCTCAAGGGCATGAAGGAGCGGCAGGAATTTTTATTCAGAAATCTAAATTTGAAAGATTTAAAAAATGGCTTAATGATTTAGATTTGTCTGAAAAACCTGATATTGAAGTAACAGCGTGTATAGAGCCACAAGAAATAACCATTGATTTATGTAAAAAAATTATAGAAAATAAATCTTTATTTGGGCATGGTTTGCCATCACCAACTTTTTACATTAAAACAAAACTTAATCAGAGCAATGTATTTGTTTTTAATAAAAGTACTACAACTCTTAAATTAGATATAAATGGATTAGGTTGTTTAAAGTTTTTCGCTTCTGAAACAGATGTAGAAAATTTTACAGAGTATGATAATTTTGAAATAGAATTAGTAATAGGCGATTTAGGAATTAATGAATATAATGGATTTGTAAGTCCTCAATGTAACATTATAGATTATGAAATTCATCCTATAAATTTTAAAAATGAAAATGAAAAATGGGAGGATTTATTTTAATGGTTGACCAATATGATGTAGTTCAGTCTATTTATGATAATATTCAATTAAAAGAATATTATTTACATGAAAAAGTTGATTTAATTATGGTAAATTACTGCGCCTATTCTTTTATTTGTACTAATGAAAATTATAGAAACGATCAAGAAACTTTATTTGGCAAAAAAATAAGTATTGATCTAAAAGATACTAATAAATATCCTCGTTTTTGGTTAGCAACAGAAGAAAAAGTTCGTGAATATTGTAAAGGAGTTTAATATGGTATGAGTAGAGGGAAAAGATATACACGAAAACAAAGAAAAATAAATAAAATTGGAAAAGAAGCCCCTGTTTATTGCCCTAAATGCCATGTACAAGTCCCAATTTCTATCTATGATAGAGATGATGGAGGATTAGGATATATTTGTCCTATGTGTGGAACGGCTGTATTCGCTGAATTAAAAGAGTTGTTAGAAAAAATAGATGAAAAAACAAGTAAAGAAAAATAATAAAGGAGGTTATTAATGAAAAACTATCTTATTATAAATGAAGACAATATGGCTTTTGAAGCTTTTGATTGTAAGGATATTAAAGATGCTATTAAAAAGTATGCTTTCTATTTAGTTGGGGAAAATAAGAAGTATAATATTTTTATTAAATCTATAAATAATCTTAATATTGAAGAAATTATTATTCTTTTTAATTCTATTTTTGAAATTGAAGTTTTTGATACTGATAAAATTACTAAAATTTATGAATTAGGAGAACAACAGTATGGGAATAATTGATTTTTGTCATGAAATTAAAAATGAAGAGTTTAAAGCTTCTAAAGAAGCCGCGACTAAAATTTTAGAAATTCTTAATAATTGTGATGATTTAGAAGAATTTAAAAGTAATAGCAACATATATTATCATTGCTTGAATATTTTACAAACAGGATTTACAAGAATTGGGATGTGTGGATTTTTTATTGAGAATATTAAAGAGGAGTAATAATGGATATTAAATATTTTTATGTTGTATTAATTACTATTTTAATTTATCAATTTTCAAATTTGTTAATTTCTCTTTCTTCAAATGAAACGGCTTTTTGGATATGGAATATTTGGATTTTTTATCCTATAGGGTGTTTTTTTGAGTGGATCAGAAAGAAGATTAAAAGAAAGTAAATGAATAATATTATATTAAAACAAGGGGATTGTTTGGAATTGATGAAAAACATTCCAAACAAAAGCATTGATATGATTTTAGCTGACCCCCCTTATGGTACAACGCAATGTAAATGGGACACTATTATACCTTTAGAACCAATGTGGGCAGAAATAGATAGAATTATAAAAGATAATGGTGCTATATTGTTGTTTGCAGGAGAACCATTTTCTTCATTTCTAAGAATGAGTAATATTAAAAATTATAAATATGATTGGTATTGGAACAAAACTACCCCAACGGGGTTTTTAAATGCTAAAAAACAGCCAATGAGGAATGTGGAAAATATTTGTGTCTTTTATAAAAAACAGCCTCTTTATAATCCACAAATGTCTCATGGTCACGAAAGAAAAATTTCAACAGCATACCATAAAAGAAATTCAAAAAAAACTGAAGATTATAATAAACATAATTTAACTACTTATGATAGTACCGATAGATACCCTTTGCAAACTTTAATATTTAGTACAGATAAACAAAAAGAAGCTTACCATCCTACTCAAAAACCTATAGCTTTGTTAGAATATTTAATCAAAACTTATACTAACGAAAATGAATTTGTTCTTGATTTTTGTATGGGAAGTGGAAGTACAGGAGTCGCGGCTAAAAATTTAAATAGAAATTTTATTGGAATTGAACTTGATGAAAAATATTTTAAGATTGCTGAAGGAAGGATAAACAACACTTGACAAAACTGATTGGATATGGTATAATTATCATATCTAATCAGTTTATTTTTAGGAGGGAGAAAATTGTGGAAGAGATTTGGAAAGATGTAGTTGGGTATGAAGGATATTATCAGGTTAGTAATTTGGGTAAAGTTAGAAGTTTAGATATTATAGATACCAATGGACATAAACACAAAGGACGAATATTAAATAATTACATTATAGATAAATATTATGGTGTATATTTATATAAAAACACGAAACGGAAAACTTTTTTAATACACAGATTAGTAGCTCAAGCATTTCTACCTAATCCAAATAATTTACCAGAAGTAGGGCATAAAGATGAACAAAATCTTAAAAACTCAAATTATTGCAATAATTGTGTAAATAATTTAGAATGGATTAGTTCTAAAGATAACGCAAATATGCCCAATAGAAAACAGCGATTATCACTTTCAAATCAAAATAAATGTTATGGGCTTAATTCTAACGCAAAATCAGTCATATGTGAAAATATAATCTTTTCTTCTATTAAAGAATGTGCCGAATTTTATAATGTTAATTATACTGAAATGGTTAATTGGTTAAAAGGATATAAAAAAATGCCTAATTTATGGATAAAAAAAGGATTGAATTATGTATAAATCTTATTTTTCTTTACACAACCATACTGAATATAGCAATGCTTCTTGTGGTTTTCCCGATGTAATTAATCGTGTCTCAGACCTTATACAAAGAGCGTATGATCTTGGACTCCAAGGAATAGCAATAACAGATCATGAAAGTTTGTCTGCTCATATTCAAGCTCTTAAATACTATAATAAAATGACCAAAGAACGCCCATTTACACTTGCTTTAGGGAATGAAATATACCTCCTTGACGAACAAGAAGATATAGATAACCGTGATAACAACGGTCACACTCCATACTATCACTTTATTCTTACAGCTCTTGATACAGAAGGTCATAAACAACTACGGCAACTCTCTGATAGAGCTTGGCGAAGAGCTTACAAACAATTTATTTATCGTAGACCTACTTATTATTCTGATCTTGAAGAAATAATTAAACCAAATCAAGGGCATATTATAGCTTCTACAGCTTGTTTAGGAAGCAGATTAGATAAACTCCTTTTAGAACAAGACGAAGATGAACCTTGGAGTGCCCCAATAGAAGAAGTATATAGGCTTGTTGATATTTTTGGTAAAGATAACCTTTATTTGGAAATTCAACCATCAAAAGAAGTAGGCACAAATCAAAGTATTGTTAATCAAAGAATGTGGAAATTAAGCGAAGCTGTTGATTTGCCTATAATCCCTACAACAGATAGTCACTATTTACGCAAAGAAGACGCAGAAATTCATCGTGTTTATCTTAATTCTCAAGATGGTGAAAGAGAAGTTGATGATTTTTATGCAACAGCTTACCTTATGAGTGAAGAAGAATTGTGTAACTATCTTAAGCATGATTTCACAGATAAACAAATTAAACAAATGTTAGAATGGAGTTGTGAACTTGGGAACAGAATCACAGAATACAATATTTTCCACAAGCCAATTATACCTCAAATCCCCGAATGGAAATTACCAACCTATTGCATCAAAAATACCTTTAATCAATATTACGACAGATACCCAAATTTCGGATTCTACGCTTCCGTGGACAGACCTCTCCATGAGCGGTACTTTTTCAGTCAAATTGAAACTGCCTTGGAAAATAAAATTGTTAATGATAAAAATAAAAATAATTTATTGGAAAAATATATTGCTCGACTTGATGAAGAATGGAAAGAATTAATTATTATATCTAAAGAGTTAAATACTTCTATGGCAAGTTATTATTCCACTATGTCAAAAATTATTGATCTAATATGGGAAGCAGGGAGTTTAGCTATGCCAGCAAGAGGAAGTGCGGCAGGATTCCTAACTTGTTATTTGCTCGAAGTAACTCAAATTGATCCTGTTCCTTTGGGAGATTATTTCCCATCGTGGCGGCACTTAAATCATCAACGTGGAGTTGAACTCCCAGATATAGATAATGATTCAGAAGCAAGCAAAAAGCAAGCTATTGTCAATAAAATGAAAGAATATTTTGGAGAAGATAAAGTTCTTAATGTTGCTACTTTTTCTAAAATATCTGCAAAAACAGCAATTGAAAGAGCCTGTAAAGGATTAAATATTTCTAATGATATAGCTGCTTATTTCAAATCTCTCATTCCTGTAAACAGAGGAGCTGTTTCTAATCTTACTGAAGCTCTTTATGGAAATAAAGAAAAAAATATAGCTCCTGTAAGTGGGTTAAAATCCGAAATGAATAAATACCCAAATTTAATCAAATGTGCTTTAGGAATTGAAGGGTTAATTACTAACCGTGGTACTCATGCAGCGGGTGTTATTGTATGCAATGAATCTTATACAAATTATATTTCTTCTATGAGATCGGCTGATGGTACTTTAATAACTTGTTATGACCTTTGGGACGCTGAAGAAGCAGGGTGTATTAAATTTGATATGCTAACTGTAGAAGCAGCCGATAAAATCCATAGAACTTTAGATTATCTATTAGAGAATAAAAAGATAACTTGGGAAGGAAATTTAAAAAATACTTATTATAAATGGATTCATCCTGATACATTAAATTATACAAATAAAGAAATGTGGAAAATTTTGCCATCTATTTATAGTGTTTTCCAATTCGATACTCCCATTTCTCAAAAAACTTTAAGTGCTACAATGCCCCAAAGTGTTATGGATTTATCAGCAGCCAATTCTCTTTTAAGACTTATGCCAGATAATGCAGATGAAACTCCTATTGATAGATATAAAAGATATAAAGATAATCATGAAGAGTGGGTGAAAGATACTATTGAGTATGGTTTGAATGATGAAGAAAGAAAAATATTATGGCATTATTTAGCAGACGCATACGGAATGGCAGATAGTCAAGAGAAAGTTATGCGGCTTAGTATGGATCAACATACAGCGGGCTATACGTTAAAAGAAGCAAATAAATTAAGGAAATCAATTGCAAAAAAAGATAAAAAACTTCAAGAAGAAGCAAAAGAATTATTTTTTGAATGTTGCAAAAGGCAAGGAACAAGAGATATATTTGCTGATTATATATGGAATGTAGTCTTTGCAGCTAGTATGGGGTATTCTTTTTCTCAATTACATTCTTATAGTTATTCTATTATAGCTCTTCAAGAATTAAATTTGAATTATTATTATCCTCGTGTTTATTGGAATTGCGCTTGTTTGTCTGTTGAAGCCAGTGGGCTTAATGAAGAAAGTGGAAAAGCAAGCGGCACAGATTATGGAGAAGTAAGTAAAGCAATTTACAAAATGAGGCAAAGTGGTATTTTTGTTTCTCCTCCATCTATTAACAATGCTGATATTGATTTTAAACCAGATGAAAATAATAATTTAATTTATTTTGGTCTTGGGGGTATTTCTGGAATAAATGCAACTATAGCGCAACAGATAATTAATAATCGCCCCTATTATTCTTTAAAAGATTTCTATGAAAAAAATGATTTCCAAGGCAGTTTAATTACAACATCAAAGTATATTCAATTAATTAAAGCTGGTTGTTTTGATGAATTTTGTAGAGATAGAGTTAAGGTTATGAAGCAATATTTCGTTTTATCTAATACAAAACCTAATCAATTAACTTTAGCCAATATAAATAATATAAAAGCAGTAATGAAATTGCCAAAAGAAATTTTCGCTCCTTATAATTTTTATAAATATGTAACTAGTAAAGAATTTTTTTATGGCAACCATCCTAATTTTAAATCTAAAAAACTTTATTGGTTAGATAAAAAAGCATTAAAATATTTTATTAATAATTGCCAATCTTCTTTAATAGAAAATGTAGACTATTGGGAAGAAAATGAAAAGACAATAATCATTGATAAATCAATTGAAAAATTGTTAAAACCTAGTATTGACAGAATAAAAGAATATATTAATACCTCTGATTTTATAGAGCAATATTATAAGGCAAATTTATTAAAAAAATTTAATGATGCTTTTGAAAACCAAGATTCAAATCATTGGTCTATGGAGAGTGTAAGTTATTATAGTGGAGAACATGAATTATATAAATTAAACTATAATAAATATAATCTTACTCATTTTCAAGATATTCCATTTGAGCCAATTTTTATAGAAAGAAATTATAAAGAGCGAAGTTGGAAACAATATGAGCTTTATGCTATTTGTGGAACAGTAATTGATAAAAATGATAACAATCATTTCTTTAGTATATTAACCCCTGATAATGAAGTTGTTAATTGTAAATTGCATCAAGGGGCTTATGCAGTTTATAAATCTCAATATTCAGAAATTATAAATGGTAAAAAAGAAGTGATAGAAAAACCATGGATCGCACGAGGGAATATGTTAATTGTTTCAGGTTATCGTAATGGAGATGATTTTATTTGTAAAAAATATTCTAATAGTGTGTATCAACATCAATTACAAAAAATAAACAAAATATATGAGAATGGTGATATTGAAATTCAAACAGAAAGATATGTAGCTGAAGAATAAAATACTTGACAAAAACCTCTTTTTATGATATAATCTCTATATCATAAAGGGAGGTTTTTTAATGAATATAAGGTGTGTTCCAAATAAACAGATTTTCTCAAATTGGGAAAGCAATTATAGAGTTATATCTTGTTATCCAATTGGGTCTTATCCAGAGTTGGAGCTTAATAACTATGGGAATTTTACAATTTCGGGTTCTAATTTAACTGATATACAACTTTATCAAGAAACAGAAGTTTCTATTCGTAAAGATAATCGTGCTAAATATCCAGCTAGTTATATAATGATTGGTGTCCCAGATATGCTCTTAGATAATGAAAAAATTATTATTCCAGAAGGGCAAAATTATAATATTCTTTGTAGATTTATGGAAGCTTCACAAGCTCGGTATGTAGACAATGCTTACCCCAATTTTTGTCAAATGGTTGTAAATGGGGAAGAAGAAAAAATTGATTATCATAATATCTATAATGTTGGCAAAGTAAGAATTGAGCAATATATAGATAAAGTTAAAAATGAAAGAGATAAACTTTTGCTTATTCCAAAAGCGGCTGAATATGGAATTGAAAGTATGGAAGATGTAACTACATTAACAGATTTTTTTACTACAGCCACATCTTTTGAAGAAGCAATTAAAGAAAATCCTTATCATATATATTATGATATGCTTAAATATAATTGGAATAAAACTGATAAATTAGTTATTAATAAATTTCCCGATCTTATTGACAGCACATTAAGATGCGAATATGGTTGTATAGATATACTTAAAAAGAATGAAAATGAAGGGGACACAAAAATAAATGCTAATTTATTAGCTCATTATGTAAAAGAAATTGCTCCTGAAGCCATGAAAGAAATTGTTAATGCAGTAACCAATTCAGAGAAAATTTATTATGATCCTGAAACAAAATTTTCTTCTCTTGCTAATACATATTTGGCAGAACTTAATATTGCAACAGAAATTAAAAAAAGAGTAAATAATCCTATTGTTTATAATATGAATTGGGAAGAATATGTGGAAGTAGATGGTTTCCATATGACAGAAGAGCAAAGTAAAATTCTTGAATTGGCTTGCTCTCAAAGTGTAATGATGCTTAATGGATCGGCTGGCACAGGCAAAAGTACAAGTATGAAAGCCCTTGTTCGTATGCTTG
>AUXO013295512.1_pt1 | contig 13271 bp, 11 predicted proteins | sample 768731 | NCBI WGS metagenome assembly AUXO01 (sample SAMN02715735, study PRJNA202380) | gut metagenome | biome: sheep rumen | host: Ovis aries | place: New Zealand: Palmerston North
ATCAACGATTTTGATGGTTCAAATTTGTTGACTATGATTTCTAAACAATTCAAAGACGAAAGCGATAAAAAGGTCGTCGTTGATGTCGTGCCTTACGAATTTGAAATTGATGACGAAGTAAAGGTTCCTTTCTTCCCGAAAGGTAAAGCATCGAGAATTATAAAGATGGTCGCTGATGTGGAAATCGACGACAGTATCATGCTTAAATCTTTTACTAAGGTCGTTAACGATGCAGGGCTAGAAATTGTAAAAATTGCCGTTAATCCTAACGCTGCTATCAAATATGTCTCTTCTTTTACTAATGAACCTTCGGAATTTGTTTATATTGAAATTCAAGAGAAATTAACTACTTTGGCTTATGCATATGCTGGGAGATTATTAAATAGTGAATCATTCTACTTTGGAACTGATGATATCATTCAAAATTTAGTCACTAGATTAGGAGTAGATTACAATACCGCTAAATCTTATATTGATTTATACGGTTTATCAAGTGGACCTAGTTTCCCTTATTTAACAAAAGAGGGAATTAAACTCTCTGATATCAAGAATTGTATAACTGATTCTCTTCAAACTTTAGTAAATAAAATTCACGGCTTCGAATTACAAATAGATTCGACCGCTAGGGAATTATTCATTATCTCTGGTATTGGAGGAGATATCATCGGAATTGATTCATTCTTAGCAAATACTTTTAAAAATAGTGTTTCTCTATTTACTCCAACATGTTTTGGGGCTAGAAGTAAATCTTATACCAATTGCGTCTCATTGATTTATTATTACGAATGGTATTCAATTAGACCTTCAGAAGCTAGACCAGTCGATCTTACTTTAACTAGAGTAGATGTCTATCCTGAAGAGATAAAAGAGGGTAGAGAAAATAAAAAATCAACAGAAGACACTTTGGAAAATGGTGTGCAAAACGATTTGTTCGACGAGGAATTATAGGAGGGAAATTTATGGAATTAGATGCCTTTGAATCTTACGTTAAGATTATCGTCATCGGTGTTGGTGGTGGTGGATCTAACGCAGTTAATGAAATGGTTGAAGATGGTTTAAAAAATATAGATTTTTGTGTCTTAAATACCGATGCTCAGGCTTTGGCTACTTCAAAATCTCCCAACACCCTTGTCATTGGGCAAAATATCACTAAAGGCCTAGGTGCTGGAGGGGATCCTGAAGTAGGAAAGAAAGCTGCTGAAGATTCTATTGATAAAATTAAAGAGATTATTGGCGATCACGATATGGTCTTTATTGCTTGTGGAGAAGGAGGGGGAACTGGAACCGGTGCTGCTCCTGTAGTCGCTGCTGCTGCAAAAGAATTAGGAGCGTTAACTTTAGCTATTGTCACTCGTCCATTTACTTTTGAAGGTAATGCGAGAATTAAAAAAGCTATGGCAGGAATTGAAACCTTAAAAGAAAACGTCGATTCTTTAATTATTGTCTCTAATGATAAATTGATGTTCATGAATGGTAAATCTTCTATTAAAGATGCCTTCCATGAATCTGATAAAGTCTTAGCTCAATCTGTCAAGACTATTACTGATTTAATTTTATTACCTGGCATCATTAATTTAGATTTTGCTGACGTTAGATCCACTTTAAAAAACAAGGGTTTAGCCATGATTGGTATAGGCTCAGCTTCTGGTCCTGATAAAGCTAAAGAAGCCGCAAATGCCGCTATTGCTTCACCTTTATTAGAAGCTTCTATCAAAGGTGCAAAAAGCGCAATTATTAACATCACAGGTGGTAATGAAGTCTCTTTAAATGAAGCTCAAGAAGCGGTCAGATACATTACTGAAGTCGCCGGGGGAGATGTCAACATCATCTTTGGTATTCAAACTAACCCTGAATTTGAAGATATTATGAATGTTTCAGTTATCGCTACTGATTTTGATAACGAAACTCCTTTATTAGATAACACTTCCGTCATCACTTCTAGATCTGGAATTGAAACTAAACCTGTTTCTCAAGATATCAGAAGAGAAGACGTCAATCCTGCTCAAGTCACTTCCGAAAACCAAGATTTTTCTGAAGAAGACGATATCTTACCTAATTTCTTCTCCTCTTCTGATGATGAAGAAAATAAGGAAGATGGTGAGAACAATTAATTTCTAGATAAATAATTAGAAAGGTCGTTACATGATAAATTTCGATGAAGTCTTAGCAGAAGCTAAGCAGAGACTTGCTGATATTCATGAAAATTCTAAATTAGTCGAACTCAAGGCTAAATATTTAGGAGGCTCGTCTGTAGTCAAACAAGCTTTCAAAGATTTAAAAGATTTACCTAAAGAAGAAAAAGGGAACTTCGGTCAAAGAATCAACATATTTAAAAATAATTTAGAATCCCTTTTTGAAGAGAAAGAAAAAGAACTTGAAGAAGAACAAATCAAATCTAAGTTAGAAAAAGAAAAGTGCGATATTACTCTTCCTGGTAATACTTATGATTTTGGATCTAAACATCCTTGTCAAATTATTATTGATGAACTAACTGATTTCTTTATTGGTATGGGATACAAAGTCGCTGAAGGCAATGAAGTTGACTTAGATTTATTCAATTTTGAATTAGTTAATATACCTAAAGATCACCCCTCTAGAGATATGCAAGATTCCTTTTATATCTCTGACAATTTACTTTTGAGAAGTCAAACTAGCGGTGTTCAAGCTCACGTTATGCAAGAAGCTAAAGGCCAAGGTCCTATCAAGATCATTTGCCCTGGTAAAACCTACAGAAGAGATGATGATGATTTAACTCACTCTCACCAATTCTCTCAATGTGAAGGTTTAGTAATATCTGAAAAAGCTTCTATGGGTAATTTAATGAAAACCTTAGATTTAATGGCAAAACATATCTTTGGAGAGAAAAGAGAAGTTCGTTTCCGTCCTTCTTTCTTCCCATTTACTGAACCTAGTATCGAAGTTGATGTTTCTTGCTTTGAATGCCAAGGTAAAGGATGCGATATCTGCAAGCATACTGGATGGATTGAAATCTTAGGTGCAGGTATGGTTCACCCTGAAGTTTTAAGGTTAAACGGATTTGATCCTGATATTTATCAAGGTTTCGCTTTTGGTATTGGAATTGAAAGATTAGCGATGTTGAAATTTGGCATCGACGATATCAGAAAGTTATTTAATTCTGATATTACTTTCTTAGGTCAATTTAGAAAGGAATAGAAAAGATGAAATTTTCATATAAATTACTTTCCACTCTCGTCGATTTATCTTCTTGTAGTGTCGATGAATTAGTTAATAGATTAACTTTTGCACAATTTGAAGTCGAAGGAGTTGAAAAAGCTGCTTCTGCCTCTTCTTTAGTAATCGGTCAAGTTACTTATTGTGAAAAGCATCCTGATTCTGACCATTTGCACGTCTTGAAAGTTAACTGCGGACAAGAAGGTGTCTTAGATATAGTTTGCGGTGCTCCTAATGTCGCTAAAGGTAAAAAAGTTATCGTCGCTCTTCCTGGTTGTGAATTAAAAGCTATCGATGTCACCATTAAGAAAGGTGTCATTAGAGGCTTTGAATCTAACGGTATGTGCTGTTCTTTATCTGAATTAGGTGTTTCTAAAGAAAGCCAATCTGAAGAGGATTTAGCAGGAATTCATCTTCTCGATGATGATGCACCTATCGGGGAGAGAAATGTCCTAGGCTATCTAGGCTTAGATGATACCATTTTAGATATAAACATCTTACCTAATAGACCTGATTGTTTATCTCATATCGGTTTAGCTAGAGAAATTTCTACTTTGATAAATGCGAAGTTATTATTTGATGTTTCTTCGGATTTACCTCAAGTTAAACAAACTATTAAAGTAACTTCTTCTACTCCTTCTTGCGATAAATTTTTACTTGCGGAAGTTACTAACTTATCTAAGGGTGAGACTCCTAAAGAAGTCGTCAATTACTTGCGCTCTTTAGGTATTAGATCCGTATCAAAAATCGTCGATTTAGGTAATTACGCTATGTTATTAACTGGTCAACCTTTACACATGTACGATTTAGATAAAGTCGAAGGCGATTTAGAAGTTGTCTCTAATTACCAAGGTAAAATTTTAGCTTTAAATGATAAAGAATACGATGTGATTGAAGGTGATATTGTTATTAAAGATAAAGTTAAACCTTGCTGCTTAGGTGGGGTTATGGGCTTAAAAAGTGTTGAAGTTGATGATTCTACTTCTCATATTGGTATTGAAGCAGCACACTTTTACCACGCTGATATTCGTCACACTTCCTCTAGATTAGGTTTAGTCTCCGATTCTTCGCAATTGTTTGTTAAAGGTACTAATCCTTACTTATTGGAAGAAAACTTCAATTACACTTTAAAATTATTGAAAGAATTTTTCCCTGAAGCCGAAATTAAAGGCTTATCTATTTACAATAAAGTTGAAGATTTGAAGGGAAGTTATCCTTTCTCTATCGAAAGACTTAATAAGAGACTAGGATCTTGCTATCCTAAAGAAGTCGTCTTAGATGTCTTAAATAGATTGCATTTATCGTTTGATGGGAAAGAAATTAAGAAGAATAAATATAGATTAGATTTAGTTGAGCAATGTGATATTGATGAGGAAGTATTCAGATTATCCGATCAAAAATATATCGATATTTCCTTAAATAACATGCCTATCACCTCTGGAGAATTAAATCCTAGACAATTGAAGATTAGAAAAGTTAGAGAGACTTTAATTCAAGCTGGATTAAATGAAACTATAACTTACACTTTAATTAACGACAAATTAAATAAGGAATTAAGAGTCTTTAACAATGAATCTTTTAAAGTCTTACATCCTCTTAGCGATGATCATCTCTATGTGAGAAGTGATATATTATCTTCTTTAGCTCAAGCTATTAATTACAATAAAGCGAGAAAACATTCTGATTTAGCTTTATTTGAAATTTCACCTGTCGATACTCCTAATGGTCATCATACGTATTTGTCAATTGGTTTAAATGGCTTTAAGAGTGAACAAGGTGTCTTAAGAACTAGAAAATATGATTTCTACGACTTAAAGGGACTTTTAATTAGAGTTATGGATACTTTAGGTTTCAACGACAGAAGATATACTCTAGTTAGATCTAAAAATTCTTCTTTCCATCCAGGAAGAAGTGCAGATATTTTAATTGGTAAGAAAGTAATTGGTACTTTTGGTGAAACTATGCCTAAAGGTGAATACGCTAATATGTATTTATTGGAATTGGATTTAGAAGAAGTCGTCAATCAACATTCATCTAAATTCAAGATGCAACAAATTTCCCTTATTCAACCTATTAGAAGAGACTTAGCTTTCGTCTTATTAGATGAAAACGTCACTTCTGGAGATATTATTAGAGAAATCAAGAAAGCTGGAGGTAAATATTTACTCGATGTTCAAGTCTTTGATATCTTTAACAAAGATAGTATTACTTCTTTAGCTTTTGCCTTAACTTTGGTTAGAGAAGAGAGATCTTTTACTGATGATGAAATCAATTCTTTATTGAACACTATCATTCTAAATGTCACCCACACTCTCAAAGTTAAATTGAAAGGATAATTAATTATGCGCTACATTGACGCCTCATTTACTGAAATAAGAGAAGAAAAGAAAACTACTTACGTCGCTTTAGCAGCGCACAATTGTTACCAAGTTTTAAAAAACGATAACGAAAATGATTTCATCCTCCGTCTAGAAGGATTTAAGCATTATGCTGTTTTTGAACATGGACGTTTTGTCGCTTCTGTTTCTAAAGAATTATATTTTGAATTAGTTAAAATCAATGATAAATTTATAGATTTGTTCGAATGTGGGGGAGAATATTTAGTTTCTTTCTCCTATAGACCTCTTCTTGAAAAGAATAGTTTTGGTAAATTGATTGATATTTTACCTTCTTATAGTCATTACATGTTTCCTAATCATGAATTTAATAAACCTCAAGGAAGAATCTTATCTGAAGAAGAAATTTCTGCTTTACCCAATTCTATTTATAAAAAAGTTAAATATGTCACTATTAAGATTGATACCGATAGAGGAGTCACTCACGAATTAGTTAGACATAGAGTCGCTTCTTACGCTCAAGAATCAACTAGATATTGCAACTACGCTAAAGATAAGTTCGGCAATGAAATAACTATTATCAAACCTTTAGATTACGAGCAATTTAAAGAGACTTACGACGCTTCATTTAAAGCGAGTGAAGAAGCTTATTTTAAATTGTTAGAATTAGGTTCTAAACCAGAGATGGCTAGAGCAGTTTTACCTACTAAATTAAAGGCTACAATCTATTTAACTTGCTCTATAGAAGAATACGAACATATTTTTGAATTACGTACTTCTCCTCGCGCTCATCCTGATATTGCTGTCATATTTAATGCAGTTAAAGAACAATTTGAAAAAGAAGGCTATTTAAGATGAAAAATAAGGATAAATTAATCGTCTCTCAAGCGGATTTAGTAAATTCCTTAGATACGGAATTGGTTTTTCCTTTTGAATTAAGTAAAGAAGATTTATCAATTTATCCTCACATAATTCAAGCTGACAATTTAGTAATGTACATCAATTCTTATCCCTCTAACGATGAAAATTCTTTCTCAGTTAAAGTTGAATTAGAAGGTGATTTAATTATTAAAGATGATCAAGGTGAGTACAATTTTGAGTTGGAGACTGAAGATTATCTAGATATTTCTTCTACTTCTGACTCGGATTTGCCTTGTGAAAAAGGGAAGTATGATTTTCTTCCTGCTGTCAAAGCTATTTTCTATAATTCAATTCCTCAAGAAGAATACGCTCATAAAGAATATAAAGATTCGGAAGATTATTCTTTCTACACTGAAGAAGAATATTTAGAAAAGAAAGCTCAAGAGGAAGAAAAAGAAAATACTTATAGACCTTTTGCAGACTTAGCTAATCTAATTGATGATGATAATGAAAAAGACCGATAAATTAAAATGAGACCCAAATGTTAGACAAACTAACAGAGGGTCTCACTTCAAATCGGTCTTTTTTAATATAAGTTTTATCTCATTAACCGCAAGAATATCTGGAAGAAGCCTTCGATGAAGGTAATTATTGTTAACCCGAAAAATACGACAGGTAACAAAGAGTCAATCATCTGATTCTTGTGATAGATGTTGTAATTAGAGAAGAAAACAAAAGGTACTACAATAAAACCATAAGCTAATCTACCTACACCCATAGTATTTAAGAATATTATGTAAGTAGGAGTTTCGGGAGCTTCTAAATCTACACCTTTATATAGGGTATAGAGCAAAATTATATCGATAGCTGAAGCAATTAATAAACTTATAGAAGTGAATAAAGCAAAGTGGAAAGAAGCGTGATTGGATTTCATGTATTCGTTGTAACCTTCGTGAGTTCCACCTTTTTTAATATAGATTCTTTCTCTTATTTTGACGTAGGCAATTAAAGATAAGAAGATGATAAATAACAGCGGAGGTTTAACAGAGAATAAAGGTAATATAACAGCAGGTACATTGACTATAGCCGCTTTATCTAAGCCTCTTAAAGTCATAGAAGCTAAATCATATATGATAGGTAGAGCTGCAAAACATCTAAAGATGATGAGCTTTTTACCTTGGAAATATTTCTTAGGACGGTAAGTGAAAAAGAAAGCGGTCAAGGTACATAAGAAGATATCAATAAAGAGGTTAAATGATAAGAATGAAGAGAAAACTGACTTGATAATGGAATCTAACAAAGCCATTTTTTCTTGCAAGGAAGGGCCTTCATATAAGACGTTGATAAGCGTCATACCAAAGTGGAAATAGACAATTAAGAAAATAGCGTAGAATGTCAAAGTTAAGGCTAAAAACTTAAGTATCATGCTTCTAAATGATTCGCGGTTTCTAATAACTAGATAGAATTTTGAAAGAATCATTAGCGGCATCGCACTAAAGGAGAGAACAGTGAAGATTGTAGTGATGTTCTCTAATACTTCAATCTGGCTTTTTTGAGTTTCAGTATCTAATAAACTTTCGTAAACCATAAGAATGGTTCCGATTGATGAAAGTAAGACAAAAAATGATGCGATGATACGCATGGCACGATAAGAAATTCTTCCTCTGAATTTCATATCGTTGTCGCTTCTGCGAACATCAGTCATTCTTAGAGTGTAATTACGAAAAGGATTACTCATATAAAAACATCGACCCCTATATATTAAATTATAAAGCATAGCAGGTTATTTAAAAATTTATTTTTATTTTTTTAAATTAACTATAGTTAAATATTGAATTAATTGTGGGTTTGTGGTATCTTGTGGATAGAAAGGGAAGAAAGTGGAAGATGTTTGTAGGTCAATTTGAACACTCGCTTGACGAAAAAAATCGTATTGTTCTCCCTGCGAAATTTAGATCGCAGCTTTCTTCTACTGTTTACATTTCTTTAGATTTAGATTCATGTCTATCGATTTATTCAGAAGCTACTTATCTCAAAAAAGCTGAATATATCGCTTCTTTAGATGATTTTGATCAAGCTTCTAGATCGCTAAAAAGAGTCTTCTTCGCGAATACTTACGAAGGAAGTGTAGACAAAGTTGGTCGTTTGATGATTCCTGCTCTTTTACTTAAGAAAGCCAAAATCAATAAGGAAGTAAGCATCGTTGGTGCTTTCGATCACTTGCAGATTTTCTCAAGTGAGTTATTAGATTCTTCTTTAGAAAAAGAAGAAAAAGATTATGAGAAATTAGCTTCGCAATTAAGAGGAGAAAAGAATCATGCCCTCCAATAAGCACGTATCTGTTCTCCAAAACGAAGCTATAGATGGCTTGAATCTCAAAATTGATTCTAAAGTCATTGATATGACTTTAGGAAGAGGAGGAGATTCATCTAAAATCTTAGAAATTATTAAAGAAGGACATCTCTACGCTTGTGATTACGATCAAGACGCCTTAGATTATTCTTCTTCTATTCTTTCTAAAATTGGTAACAATTATTCTTTATATCACTCACCTTATTCCAAAATAATAGATTTATTGAAGGAAGAAGGGGTGGATAAAGTAGATGCCATCCTTCTAGATATAGGGGTATCTTCACCACAATTTGATAATCCTGAACGTGGTTTTTCTTACAGATTTGATGGAAAACTCGATATGAGAATGGATTTATCGTCATCTTTTACGGCTTATGATATAGTTAATACTTATTCAGAGAAGGAATTGAGAGATTTAATCTTCAAATATGGAGAAGATAGATCTGCTCCTCTAATCGCTAAAGCCATTGTTAAAAGAAGGGAAGAAAAACCTATTGAGACTACTTTAGATTTAGTAGATGTCATCAAATCTGCCTTACCTAGCTTTATTCTCAATAAGAAAGGTCATCCAGCTAAACAGACTTTCCAAGCTCTGCGTTACGAAGTAAATGGAGAGATTAAAGAATTGGAAATAGGCTTAAAAAAAGGAATAGAATTTCTCTCTTCCAAAGGAAGATTAGCAATAATAACCTTCAATTCTTTAGAAGATAGAATCGCTAAAAATATTTTTAAAGAATATACCCAAAAAGAAGAAGTAAATAAATTCTTGCCTGAAGATAATTCTTTAAAACCCCTAGAATATAGGCTTATTACTAGAAAACCAATCGAACCTAGCAGTAAAGAATTAGAAGATAATCCGCGTTCTCACTCGGCAAAATTAAGGATTATAGAAAGGATATAAAAGAATATGCAAATGAAAGAAAAATTAACTAAGAATCATTACAAAGGATTTGATAGAAGATGCAAATATATTTCTATTGCTTCAGGAAGTATGTTAGTTTTAGCCTTAGCTATTTTTCTTCCATTGACTTCTTTAGCTCGTATAAGCGAAGAAAATATCCTTAGAAATCAAAATGAAACAAAAGAAGTCGTCCAAGATGCTTCTAATGATGGAAGACAATATATCTTTATTGAAAAATAATGTGTTAGGGGAGAACATTTCTCTCCTTTTTTAATGAAAAAAGGACTTAGATTTAATTCTAAGTCCTCAATTTTTTAACGAACTAATTTTTTCTTAGCAATATCATCGCTAATTAGAGAAATAAAATCATCTTTAGAGACGTTAATTTGCTCTTGCTTACCATACAATCTGTAGGTTACAGAATTAGTTTCGACTTCTTTTGAACCGATAACTAAGATGTAAGGGATCTTCTTAACAGTCCAATTTCTGAATTTCTTACCTAATTTTTCATCAGAATCATCGTAGATTACTCGAATATCTCTTTCTTCTAATTCTTCTTGATACTTCTTAGCGTATTCTTTACATTCATCATTAACAGGAATGATAACGACTTGATGAGGTGCTAACCAGGTAGGGAAGGCTCCTTTAAAATGTTCAATTAAGATACCAGTGAATCTTTCAATAGAACCAAAGATTGCTCTATGAATCATAATAGGAGTCTTCTTTTCGTTATTTTCATCGGTATAGACGCAATTAAATCTTCCAGGAAGTTGATAATCTAATTGAATAGTACCACATTGCCAAATTCTTCCTAAACTATCTCTGAGTTTGAAATCTAATTTAGGTCCATAGAAGGCACCATCGCCAGGATTGATTTTATAAGGAATACCATTTTCGTCCAAAGCCTTGATTAATTCGCTTTCTGCGTGTTGCCAAGTTTCAACTTCACCGACATGATCTTCAGGCATAGTTGATAATTCGATGTGATAAGGTAAACCAAAAGTAGAGTAGACTTTATCATATAAAGCTAATAATTTAGAGACTTCTTCACCAATTTGGCTCTCTCTAAGTAAAGTGTGAGCATCATCTTGAGTGAAAGATCTAACTCTGAATAAACCATTTAAAGCTCCGCTAGCTTCATATCTATGGACGTGACCTAATTCAGCGTATCTAAGTGGTAATTCTTTATAGGAGTGTTGATCGTTATTATAAACAGTAATCGCTCCAGGGCAATTCATAGGTTTGATGGCGAATTCTTCTTCCTCAATCTTGGTGATATACATGTTTTCTTTGTAATGTCCCCAGTGTCCGGAAGTCTCCCATAATTCCTTATTTAACATGATAGGAGTATCGATTCTTAAATAACCATTTTGCTTATGCAATTTGATCCACCAGTTTTCTAATTGCTCTCTTAATAAGATCCCATTAGGTAACCAAAAAGGCATACCAGGTCCGTAATCAGAAAGCATAAATAAACCTAATTCACGGCCTAATCTCTTGTGGTCAGATTGCTTTCTTTCTTCTAAAATCTTCAAATAATCTTCTAATTCTTGGTTAGAAAAGAAGCAGACACCATAGATTCTAGTTAATTGGTCATTATTTTTATCACCGTGGAAATATGCTCCAGAAAGGGCAGTTAATTTAAAAGCTTTGCAATAGGAAGTGGAAGGAACGTGAGGGCCTTTGCATAAATCAGCAAATTCACCTTGTCTATAGATAGTTAAAGCTTCACCTTCTAATTCATCGATATGAATAGATTTAAATTTTTGATCTTTAAATAACTCCTTACCTTCTTCTTTAGAGATATCTTCTCTTACTAAAGGGTAGTTAGCGTCGACAATCTTATGCATTTCCTTTTCAATTTTAGGGAAGTCTTTATCAGAGAGAACTACTCCTTCCGGGAATTTGATATCGTAGTAGAAACCTTCTTCAATTGAAGGACCGAAAGCTAATTGGGCTCCAGGATACAATCTTAAAACAGCTTGAGCCATGATATGAGCGCAAGTGTGATTTAAAGTGTGAAGAATTTCAGAATCTTCTTTAGTTAAGATTTCAAAAACTCCATCTTCATTTATAGGTTCTCTATAATCGATAACTTCGCCATTAAATCTGATACCTAGACACTTTTTGGCAAGTGAAGGTGCTAAACTAGAGGCGATTTCTAAGCCATTTAAGCCGTTTTGGAACTCTTTTTTTGAGCCATCTTTTAAGGTTAATAACATTTTTTTACCTCACTTTCTTTTCTAAAAATAAAAAATAGCACCTCAGGGCGTTACATCAACGCGGTGCCACCTGTTTCTTCTAATCGTGATAATTAGAACTCATTAATTAGTTGACGTACTAATTTACGCCTAGTTACCTAGGAGGCTCGTAAGTGGTACCTATAAATCTAACTTAATCTCTAATTTCAGCTACATAGAGAATCTCTAATAAGTAGTATTTATAGACAAGTCTTAGTCATTGCCTATACATAAATTCTAGTTATTGAGACATAAATAGTCAAGAAAAATTAATTTATAACATTTTTAATAATAATATAAGGATATTCTTCTATCAAAAAAGGGGTCAGATTCTGACCCCTTAATCAAGTTTTATTTATCTAAAGAAGCAGCTAGAGCTGCACCACCTAATAAACCAGTATCATCTTTGAAGATAGATTGAACTAAATTAATTTTTCTAACAGGGAAAGGAGCAGTGAAAGCGTTAGAGACACTCTTTAAATCTTCAAAGAATAGGGAAGAAGAATTCATAACTCCACCTGATAAAACGACTGCTTCAGGATTGAATAACAATTGTGCATTAGCAATTTGGGCACCGACTAAATTGAGCCAATCATCGTAGATTTTATGAGCTAATCTGTCTCCGGAAGCAACTATGGCGAAGAATTCTCTAGAAGAAGCGACTTCTAAGCCGTTTAATTTAGCTAACAAGACTAAACCGTTACCGGAACATAATTGTTCAAATTCATAGAATCTACCTTGATAACCGACGTAATTATGTCCTCCTTCAAAAGGCAAGTTAACTAATTTACCATTGGCAACTAATCCATATCCGATACCAGAAGATATGGTGATGAAGAAAACATCTTTACAACCTTTAGCTGCACCAAATTTAGCTTCGACTAAAGCGGAAGCGGAAGCATCGTTCTCAGCTTCGACAGTGAATTCAGGGTAAGCATCTTTGATAACGTTGATGATATCGAAATCTCTAATTTGTAAATTAGGTGAGAATTTCAAAATGTTATTTTCAAAGAAACCCGCCGCTGAGATACCGACATATTTAATTTTTTCATTACCTCTGTGGAGTTTTAAGATTTCTCCGATCATTCTGACGATTTGCTCACCTAATGCATCTTCATCATTGTGGATGGAGAGCTCTCTAAGCATAGTGACTACTTCTAAATTTTCATTGACGAGACCAACTCTTAAATTGGTGCCGCCTAAATCGATAGCAATGTAGGTTTTCATACTAATCTAAGTCAATTTCCTTTCCTTTTCTACCTGCGGAGATAATCTTCATAAAATTAGTCTTACCAGCGCCGACAGGAGTGCCGCCAGTAATAACGATTTTGCTTCCCTCAGGAATGCCTAATTTCTTTGCTAAATGCAAGGAGATGACTTCCATATCTT
>AUXO014756133.1_pt1 | contig 13271 bp, 13 predicted proteins | sample 768731 | NCBI WGS metagenome assembly AUXO01 (sample SAMN02715735, study PRJNA202380) | gut metagenome | biome: sheep rumen | host: Ovis aries | place: New Zealand: Palmerston North
TTGGACTTATTTTAGTTATAAAAGGATTTGTTAATAATAATGTATTAGATTATTTAATTCCTACATTAGTTGTTAATCAAAATATTTCATTTAATGTTAGTATTTATTATGTTTTATGCTACATTATTTTATTTACATTATTGAATTATATAATTTATATTAAGTTTGATAGAAAATAGAATGAAAGATTAAAAAAATATGTTGACAATAGAATATATAAGTTATATAATATTTGAGTAAGTGAATAAGTGGAAAGAAGAAACGCCCATGTTTCTCGCCTGATTGATAATTAAGTTGGTAGGCAAAATGTCACATTTGATGATTTTATAAATTAATATAAAATATTTATTGCAAATGATTATGTATGAGGGCGTTTTATGCGCCCTCATTTTTATTTACAGAATCAACGGAGGTGACTTATTATTAATAAGCCAAACAACAAATCAAACAACAACGATTTCTTCGTTAATGAAGATATCAGATCTAAGGAAATGCTAGTTATTACCGAAGATGGTGAAAAACTTGGTGTTCTTTCTAGAAGAGACGCTTTACAAGCTGCTAGTGACAGAGGATTAGACTTAGTTCTAGTTTCACCACAAGCAAAGCCTCAAGTTGCTAAATTAATGGATTATTCTAAATATCGTTATGAGCAACAAAAGAAAGCTAGAGAGATGCGTAAGAACCAAAAAATTGTACAAATCCAAGAGATTCGTATGAGTCCAACTATCGAAGAAAACGACTTATTAACTAAATCAAAGGTTGCTCGTAAGATTCTTGATAAGGGTAATAAGATTAAAGTTTCTATTAGATTTTATGGAAGACTTATGTCTCGTCAAGATTTAGGCGAAGAAGTCTTAAATAAGTTTATTGAGAGCTTATCTGATGCAGCTCAACCAGAAGCTGCAGTTAAGCGTGACGGTAGATTCTTATTTACTGTACTAGCACCAATTAAAAAGTAATTATAAAAGGAGATTTAAATTATGCCAAAGCAAAAGACTCATTCAGGTTTAAAGAAGAGAATTAAAGTAACTGGTAGTGGTAAGATTAAGCGTAGCCATGCATATACTGGTCACTTAAAGACTAATAAGACTCATAAGCAAAACGTTGCTTTAAGAAAGTCTGCAATCGTTGAATCAAGCGATTTCAAGAGAATCAGACCATTAGTATCTGATTTACTATAATATTTAGAATTATCATTTTTTGTAGGAGGAATATATTATGCCAAGAGTTAAAGGTGGATATACAACAAGAAGACGTCATAAAAAGGTCTTAAAGTTAGCTAAGGGTTATTATGGTTCAAAGCACACATTATACCGTACAGCTAAGGAACAAGTTATGCGTGCTCAAAGATACGCATTCAGAGACAGAAAGCAAAGAAAGAGAGAATTCCGTAAATTATGGATTCAACGTATCAATGCTGCTGCTCAATTAAACGGTTTAAAATACAACCAATTCATTTGTGGTTTAACAAATGCTGGTGTTGAAGTTAACAGAAAGATGTTAGCTGACTTAGCAGTAAATGATGCTGCTGCATTCACTGCATTAGTTGAAGTTGCTAAGAAGAACTTAAATGTTGCTCGTGAGAAGGAAGTAGTTGTTACTTTAACAAAAGAATCTAAGGCTGACAGAGCTTTAAGAGCTGCTTCTCAACAAAAGACAGTTAAAACAGTAAAGGCTGAAGCTAAGGAAGCTCCTAAGGCTGCTGCTAGCGAAGATTTAAATTCAAAGACAGTTGCTGAATTAAAGGAATTAGCTAAGGCTGCTGGTATTAAGGGTATTTCTGCAATGAAGAAGGCAGAATTAATCGCTGCATTAACTAAGTAGTTTATAAATTAACTATAATGACCTTGTATTGTTAGTAAACTAACAAATATGAGGTCTTTTTTTTACGATTTTAATTTGATATAATGACTATGGTGATTAATTATGGAATTAAAAAGATTAACTGATAAATCAAAAAAAGTATTGAAAGTATTAATGTTAATAAATTTAATAATAGTTCTAGCATTAGTATTTTGGTATTTCTTTGCCTATGTAATAAATACAGGAGAAGATAATTTCTTTAGGCGTTATGTATTCTTACCACTTTTATTAGCGCTTTTAGGAATTTTAATTATGTTAATGGCAGTTTTATCTAATTCTAGTAGTTTTAAATCAAATACTAGTGCAGATAAGACTATGTTCATGGTTGGAATTATAGTTGAAGTATTAGCGTTAATCGCAATTTTTGCTCAAATATTGATTAACCGTATTAGGTAGTTAGATTGACATAAACTCTATATTATTATATAATATAGTTGCTAGGAAGAATGCCCTGGAACCCTAATTGTATATTTATGGGATTCGAGGATTATATGTGTGAAAACCTGACTTTTTGAATCAGGGATCCTAATTATGGTCAAAATAGAGAGTCCCCCTGTTGAGCTTTATGTTCTACATCGGACTTCCTAGCATTCTTTTATTTATTGAAGGCGTATGCCTTCTTTTTTTTATTTAGTTCATATTTATAATTGTAAATATAATTATATTTTTCTTGTAATATTTCGTATTTTAAGATATAATACGAAAGGTTGTCTATTTAGACAGCAAATTTATTAAAAAAGAAGTGATTATATTGGCAACTTTTGAGAGCCTAAATTTAAATGAGGATATATTACATGCACTAAATGATTTACAATTTTTAGATGCAACTGAAATCCAAGAAAAAGCAATCCCTGAAATGATTGCAAAAAAAGATATTATTGGTATTGCACAAACTGGTACTGGTAAAACATTTGCATATTCAATTCCTCTAATTCAAAATATAACTGAAGATAAATACACACAAGCTTTAGTTTTATGTCCTACACGTGAACTTGGAATGCAAGTTAGTGAAGAAATTTCAAAGCTTATAAAGTATAAAAAATATATTAAGATTGCAACTATTTATGGTGGAACAAGTTATGATAAGCAAATCAGAGAATTAAAAGCTCATCCACAAATTGTTGTAGGTACACCTGGTAGAATTATTGACCATATGAATAGAAAAACAATAGATTTTTCTAACCTACATACACTTGTATTAGATGAAGCTGATGAAATGCTTAATATGGGATTTAAAGATGATCTTGAAACTATATTAGCTTCTACACCAAAGGATAGACAAACAGCATTATTCTCTGCTACTATGCCTGAATTTATTAAGCATGTTGCTCAAACTTATTTAGTTGATCCAACCAAGATTGAAATAAAGAAGAAAACATTAACTGTTGATAAAATATGTCAAGATTTATATTATCTAAAGAGAGAATCAAAAACTGATTTATTAATTAGATTATTAGATTTATATAATTTCTCATCAGTAATGATATTCGTTAATACAAAATCTAAAGTAGAAGATATTGTATCTGTATTAAAGAAAAATAATTATAAAGCCGAAGCATTACATGGTGACTTGAAGCAAGCAAGCCGTGATAAGGTAATGTCAAACTTTAAATCAGGAATTACTAAGATTTTAGTATGTACAGATGTAGCTGCAAGAGGTATTGATGTTGATACATTAGAAGCTATTATTAATTTCGATTTACCTATGGAAAATGAATTATATGTTCATAGAATTGGTAGAACAGGCCGTGCAGGTAGAGATGGTTTATCCATTTCATTTGCATCTTATAGCGAAGCTAGAAAGATTTCATTTATTGAACGCTACACTAGAAGTAAAATGAATGTTAAAGATATTCCTTCTATTGAAGAAATTAAGGCTAAGACTAATGAAAGATACTTATCTTTATTTAAATCTCATTTATCAGATGAATTAGTTAATCAAAAATTAATACTTGCGATTAAAGAATCATCAGACAATATAGATCAAATTTTAAATGCGTTAATTAATCTTACAAATAATTCAACTAAAGACTATCCTGAAATTCATGTTAAAGAATTTGTTAAATATAATAAAGATGATAGACAAACAAAATCTAGACGTCTAAGTGGAAGAGATAGAAATAAAAAATTAAGTCCTAAAGATGAAGAAAGATTAGCTAGAAAAGAAAAATATTCTTCTCCAAAGGATTATAAGAAGGTATTATTGAATGTTGGAAGAGATAATAAATTCCATATTCAAGAATTTATACATTTTGTTAGTAACAATTTAGGTGTTAGAAAATCTAATATTGGTGATATTAAAATAAATAATGATAATACAATAGTAGAAGTTACTAAGGGAGCTTTACCATTTATGGAAAAGCTTAATGGAAAAACATTATTTGGTAAAACAATTAAGATTTCTAAAGCTAAATAATATGTTATAATACTTTTGGTGATTTTATGCGTATTAATGCAGGAATTTATAAAAGACATAACATATATATGACTAACCTTGAGACTACAAGAGAAACTAGTGATAAGGTTAGACAAGCAATCTTTAATTTGATTGGTCAATATTTTGATGGAGAAGTTGTTGTGGACTTATTTGCAGGTTCTGGTGCAATGGGTCTTGAAGCAATTTCAAGAGGAGCTTCAAAATGTTATTTCAATGATATTAATCGTAAAGCTTTAGCTGTAGTTGATAAAAATATAAAACTATTAAAAATCGAAAAACCATGCAAACTATTCAACTATAGCTATGAAGAAGCTTTAAATAAGATTAATAAAAAAGAAGTAGACATTATTTTTCTAGATCCTCCTTATAAAATGGATAATATTAAATTAATGATGAATCAAATATTAGATAGCGATATATTAAAAGATAAAGCTATAGTTTCTTTTGAAATGGCAAAAACTACTCCTACATATGAGTGTGAAGGTTTTAAAATTTTAAAAGAAAAAGAATATGGTATAAAGAAAGTTATTATTTATCAAAAAAATTAATAATAAAAAAGCGAGAAATTAATTTGTTTCTCGCTTATATACTAATTTATTGATTTCTTTTTCTCTATCCTTATATTCATTTTCAGCTAGAGAAATATTTTTCTTATATATAAAGAATTCTTCATGAATTCTTTTTTTATTTTCTTTTTGATATTGCTCATTTTCAGATTTAGTTTTTTGACTAAATTCTTTTAAATCTAATTTAATTCTATTATTTGTATTAATTAGATTTTGATTTGCAATTCTTTGATCTTCAATTAATTTATTTTTTTGAATTTCATTATACTTAGGTATAATTCTTATTTCTGTATCATATTTTTTGATGATATTATTACAATCTCTTGTTTGATTTTCTTTTCTTAGACGCATTGAATCAAGTAAAGCGTTAGTTGTTTTATCTTGATTTATATTTAAATCTCTTAATTCAGTTTGATATTTAATCTTTGAATATTTAATTAAATCATCACAAGATTTGTAATGTAAGAAATATGAATCCATCATCTTTTGGTTTTTATTTTCAATTTTATTCTTTTCATCTTTATATTTAAAATCTTCTGATTCGATTAAATTTTTTATTTTTAAATCAATTAATTTTAAATTTTCTTTATGAGTTAAAGAATTATTATAGAAATTTTTTTCTAATCTTTGATTTTCTAAATCATTATTTTTTATATCACGTTGATGATTCTTTTCTATAACATATTGGCTATTTTCGTATGAATAAGTATAATTTTCTCTTAAATTATCTAATGAAGTATTAAGATTATTTTTATATTCTTCAATACAAGATTTAAAATCATTTGATAAATCTAATAAACCACGTTCCATTTTTCTTACAAAAGCGTAATACTTATGTAGGTGTTGATCATTTTTAACAAGATTATCTAAGAAAGTCGTTTTATTAATAGAATCAAAGAATGATAGATATTTTTTGCTGACAGAATTCATTCTATCAATAGTTTTTAAAGATACAATAGATTCTTTTCTTTCATTAATTTTTGTTTGATTAATTTTATGCAATCTATCACGAGATAGAAGAGATATCTTTTTATTGTGTTTAACAATTTCTTTTCTTAAACTAATGATTTTATCATTATTTTGAGCAATTTTATCTTGATAAGATTTTATTTGTAATTTATAATCAAAAATTTTCTTACGACTTATTTTGATTTGTGTCTTATCAAGAGAATTATTGTTTTCTTCAATATTGATTTTAAGAGATCTATCTCTAATTTGAGAATAGAAGGATGCAATACCATTTTGATAATTAGCTATTGTTTCTTTCAATTGATTAATTTCTTTTTCTTCATTTGCAATTTTTTGATTATAAGAATAATCAATATTTTGATAAATGGTTGTATATTTAGTACCTGTATCAAGTCTAATATGGTCATCTAGAATTTTTTGTTCCTTATTATTAAATTCATTGATAATATCTTTAAATGAATTTATAACTTGATAGAAATATAATTTATATTTTTTATTAATTGCACCATTTTGTTTCATGGTTGCGATTGCTTGTCCAAATTGAGGCAAGAATGTATTTTTGTAATTTCTTGCGATAGTGAAGAAAATTTTTAAATTCAATTCCATTAAATAAATATCTTTTTCACGTCTTTTAACTTGAACATCATATTTCTCACCTGAAATAGTAAAGTTCTTTTTAGCTTCTTTTAAATTAAGATTATGTTTATACTCTATATTATTTAGAGTTAATTCATTATTTTTAATAAACTTATACATGTTGAATGCTAAATTATTATAATTAATATTTTCTTGGCATAAGTCTTTAATTTGTTTATTTTCAATTTTTTTAAGCTTAACAAAGTGAGATAAATATAAATTATTTAATTCTTTATTAATTTCTATTAAATCCTTATTCATATCAAGAAGATGTTTATTCTTTTCAATATTTAATAAACCTATATTATTAAAATTTCTTTTCGCAAGAGAATCTTTTTCATCATTACTACGTAATATGATTTTTTGCATCTCTAATGCTAAATCTTTATCAATCAAGATATTATATGCTTGATTTTCTAATTTAGTGATTTCAATTTGAGTTTTTGATTCAAATATTTGAAAATCAGATTGTAATTTAGCTATTTTAATTTCAGATTGTAATTTTTCTTTATTAGTTTCTTGATTTAATAAATTATCTAATATTTTATTGAAATTATTTTTTTCATTTTCGCTTATTGCAATTCTCTTTAATAGAGGATATTTTTCTGCAGATTCATTTAAATTCTTTATATTTATTTGATATTTTCTTCTAATATCTACGCTTTGTTTATCATGTAAAGAAGAATAAGTTAATTGCTTCAACTCTTTTTGAAATGACAAAATCTCTTTTTCTCTATTTAATGAAGATTTTTTCATTTCTCTTTCTTCATGTTTAATTTCCTTTTTTCTTTGTATTCTATTACCTAATGAAATAGAAGAAGAATCTTTTCTTAAATCTTCTTTCATTGAAGTAATTTCCTCTTCATCAATTTTACATCTTATATTATTATGATAGATTTTATCTTGTATAGTTTGATTTAATTTCTTAGTTTCTAAATCAAGTCTATAGTCGATTGCTTGAAGTCTTTCAGATGCGTTATGATTTAAGTTCTTTATTATTTTTGAATATTTATCTTCAATAGCTTTTATATCAAGTCTTATATCATTGATAACTAATTGATTTTGAGTATCATTTTGATTCTTTAATGAATTATATTTTTCAATGATTGTTTTTATTCTTTCATTTAGAAGTGTTTCTATTTCAATGATTTTATTATCTAATTCACTTTTTTTAACAACAATATTTTTTTTATATTTTTCTATTTTTTTTCTAATTAAATCATTTTGTTCATCTAAATGTTTTACTAAGTTGTTATTCGCATCTAATAATGAGTATTGATTTCTTGAAATAGAAGAGTGATATGATTTGAAATTTTCAACTGATATTTTATTAAAATAGCTTATATAGTAGTTATATACCTCTTCATTTGGTTTATCTTTTGATTCTAAATTGGAATTATCTTGTTTAATTACTTGCGCTTTTAAATCAATTTCATTTTTGATTTTTGTATTATAAAAATTGATCTTAGCATTTTCATTAGCTATTTGATTACTATAAGCTTCATTTTGAACTAATATATCTTGATGAATTTCTTCATCTTTAGAATATTTAACTGTGTTTAAATCTGATAATTCATTGTCTAATTCTTTTTGAATTTCTTCAAGACGAATAAAATGGTCTAATAATAAATTCTTCGAAAATTCAATATATTCTTCGGTTTGATAACTAAGTTCATCACTTTCTGAACTTGCGTTTTTATAGAAATTTTTAAAGGTGTCGTAGAATTGAGGAGTAAATATGCTTCTGACATCTTTTTTATCTTTTAGTTCAGATATTATTAAACCTAGATTAGATAAGATATCTATATAGCTCATATTTAACCTCCTTTTCGTATATTTATATAATAATTATATAATTTTCTAGTTATTTAGTAAAGAAATTAGGAAACATGATGAATGTTAAACTTTAATAAATAACTAAAATATGATATACTTAACAAGGTGATTAATATGTACGCTTATATTAAAGGAATAATTAGTGGTATTAACCCTAAATATGTAGTTTTAGAGAATAATAATATTGGTTATGAAATTGTAGTTCCTAACCCTTATAATTTTTTAGTAAATGGTGAAGAAATTACTGTTTATATTTATCATTATGTAAGGGAAGATGCTGAAGTTTTATATGGATTTAAAACTAAAGAGGAAAAAGAATTATTTTTAAAGCTTATTTCTGTAAATGGTATTGGTCCTAAATCAGCATTATCAATTCTTGCAAGTGCTACTGTAAATGAAATATTACACGCAATAGATGCTAGAGATGATGCTTATTTAAAGAGATTCCCTGGTATTGGACAAAAAGCTAGTCAACAAATCATCTTAGACCTTCATGGTAAAGTATCATTTGATAGTGAAGAAGAAATAATAGGTTCTACTAATCAACGTATATTAGATATTACTGAGGCGCTTACAACTTTAGGATATGCTAAAAAAGATGTTAATAAAGTTGTTAAGAAGATTGATTTTACACAAGACGATTCAACTATTATTAAACTAGCGTTAAAGGAATTAAATAAGTAATTTACTATTTTTGAATCTATTTATAAATTATAGAGAGGTGAATTATGGAAGAAAGAGTTCTTGATCAAAATCTTTTATCAGAAGATGATGAATCACTAAGCTTAAGACCTCAATTATTAAAAGAATATATTGGCCAAAAAGATGCTAAAGATATGTTAAGTATTTATATAAAGGCCGCTTTAGATAGAGATGAATCTTTAGACCATGTTCTTTTATATGGTCCTCCTGGCTTAGGTAAAACAACACTTGCCAAAATTATTGCGAATGAACTTGGCGTAAATATTAAAACTATTTCTGGTCCTGCTATTGAACGTAGTGGTGATTTAGCTAGTGTATTAACTCAACTTGAAGAAGGGGATGTTTTATTTATCGATGAAATACATCGTCTTCCTAGATATGTTGAAGAAATGCTTTATAGTGCGATGGAAGATTATTCACTAGATTTAATGGTAGGTAAAGATAATACTGCTAAATCTATTAGAGTAGATTTACCACCTTTTACTTTAATTGGTGCTACTACTCGTTTTGGAGATTTATCAAGTCCACTTCGTGATAGATTTGGAGTTGTATTAAGACTAAATTATTATACTAATGAAGAACTTGAATTAATTATTAAACGTTCTTCACAAGTTTATGGCTCTCCTATTACAAAAGAGGCATGTAGTGAACTTGCAATGCGTAGTAGAGGTACACCACGTATTGCAAATAGATTATTAAGAAGAGTTAGAGATTTTGCAACTGTCCTTGGTGATGGTAAAATTACTTATGAAATCTGTAACACAGCTTTAAATAAACTTAATATTGATAAACAAGGATTAGATATGACTGATATTAAATATTTATCAGCTATAATTGATCACTTTAAAGGTGGACCAGTAGGACTTGAAGCTATTGCAGCTTCTATTGGGGAGGTTAAGGAAACTATTGAAGATGTTTATGAACCATATCTTCTTCAAGAGGGATATATCAATAGAACACCTAGAGGTCGTGTAGCTACTAGAAAAGCTTATGAACATTTAGGCAAATCTTTAATGAAAGGATTTTTTTAATCAATATGTTAACCTTAGATGAATTTGATTATTACTTACCAGAGGAGCTTATTGCGCAAACTCCTTTAAAGAATAGAGAAGAATGCAGATTATTATGTTTAAATAAGGAAAATGGAGAAATAGAACATAAACACTTTTATGATATTGTAGATATGTTAAATAAAGGTGATGTTTTAGTACTTAATAATTCTAAAGTAATCCCAGCTAGATTATTTGGAGTTAAAGAAGAAACTCAAGCTCACATTGAAGTTTTAATGCTAAAGGATACAGGAAATGATGTTTGGCAAACATTATGTAAGCCAGCAAGACGTGTTAAAGTTGGTACAATTGTTGACTTTGGTGATGGATTATTAAAAGCGGAATGTGTTGGTGAAGAGGAAGATGGTATTAGATTATTTAAGATGCACTATGAAGGTATTTTCCTAGAAGTCTTAGATAAATTAGGCGAAACTCCTCTACCTCCATATATTCATGAAAAATTAGATGATCCTAATATGTATCAAACAGTTTATGCTAAGACTCCAGGTAGTGCTGCTGCACCTACTGCAGGACTTCATTTTACTAAGGAATTACTTAAAAAAATAGAGGATAAGGGCGTTAAATTATTATATGTAACTCTTCATGTTGGTCTTGGTACATTTAGACCTGTTGCTGAAAATGATGTTACTAAACATAAGATGCACTCTGAATATTTTGAAATGAGTCAAGAAGTAGCTGATGAATTAAATCTTGCTCAAAAAGAAGGAAGAAGAATAATTGCGGTTGGTACAACATCAACTCGTACTCTTGAATCTGCTTGGGACAATGGATTTAAGGAATGTCATGGTTGGACAGATATATTTATTTATCCAGGTTATAAGTGGCATGCAGTAAATGCGCTTATAACAAATTTCCATCTTCCTAAATCTACACTTGTTATGTTAGTTTCAAGTTTAGCAGGAAAAGATAATATATTAAACGCATACAAACAAGCTGTTGAAGAAAAATATAGATTCTTTAGCTTTGGTGATGCTATGTTTATTCACTAAAAGGAGTATTTTTTATGTCAATTTGGAAAAATTTTAATGAATTTTTAAGTTCTGAAAACCCAAGCGTAGTTATTACAATGGAAAATGGTAAAACTATGACTTTACAATTATTCCCACAAACTGCACCTATTACAGTTAAAAACTTTTTAAAATTAGTAGATGAAAAATTCTATGATGGATTAATTTTCCATAGAGTTATTAAATCATTTATGATTCAAGGTGGAGACCCTACAGGAACTGGTATGGGTGGTTCTAAAGATGAAATTAAGGGTGAATTTGCAGCTAATGGTGTAAAGAATTACTTAGCTCATGATAGAGGAGTTATTTCTATGGCACGTACAATGGCACCTAACAGCGCATCAAGCCAATTCTTTATTTGCCATGAAGAGGCACCACATTTAAATGGTTCATATGCATCATTTGGTGTATTAACTGATGGTTATGATACATTAGATGAAATTGCTAATGTTAAAACAGATTTAAATGATAAGCCTTTAACTGAACAAAAAATTAAGACAATTAGAAGAGCTTAATATGTTAAATCTTAGACTTATGAATGATTCTGATATGAATGAATTAAAGGACTTTAATGTCCTTTTTAATTCACTTCATAAGAATGCAGTTAAATATAGCGTTATTAGAGATAATAATTTAGAAGGCTTTATTATTATCAATTTAGTAAGCGCAATGAATGAATATAAACTTGGTAAGTTATTTTTTGATTTTAAAAATATTGATACATATGATCTAATTCATGAAGAATTTGATGAATTCCTACATTCTCAAATTATGGATAATTATTATATTAAAATGACTTGTGATTTAGATTGTCGTGATCTTTTAAAGATAAATTTCTTAAAAGAACATAAATTTGTTGAAAATAAAAATGATTTATCTTTAGTTGAAATGAAAATTACTAAGCCAATTTTTTTACAAAGGAGTTAATTATGGAACCAGTATGGTATGAATTAATCCATAAGGATAAACAAACAGGGGCAAGATATGGGATTTTACATACACCTCATGGTGATTTTGAAACACCTATCTTTATGCCAGTTGGTACAAAAGCTACAGTTAAGACATTATCTCCTGAAGAAATTGAACAAGTTTCTGATGGACTAATTCTAGGTAATACATATCATTTATGGCTTCAACCAGGTGATGAAATTGTAGCTAAAGCCGGTGGTATTAGAGGATTTATGAATTGGAATCATGCATTATTAACTGATTCTGGTGGTTTCCAAGTATTTTCTCTTGCAAAAATAAGAAAAATTACTGAAGAAGGTGTTCATTTTAGACATCCTAAATCAGGCGCGCCATTATTCTTATCTCCTGAAAAGAGTATGGAAATTCAAAATAATTTAGGTGCTGATATCATGATGTCATTTGATGAATGCCCACCATTCCACGCTTCATATGATTATATGAAGAAGAGTGTTGAAAGAACATTACGTTGGGCAAAGCGTGGTAAAGATGCACATAAATATCCTGATAAACAAGCTTTATTTGGTATTGTTCAAGGTGGTCCTTTTGAAGATTTAAGAAAGCATTGTATGGAAGAACTTGAAAAGTTAGACTTTCCAGGATATTCTATCGGAGGACTTGCGGTTGGTGAAAGCAAGAAAGAAATGTATGATATGTTAAATTATATGAAGACAATTCTTCCTGAAAATAAACCTCACTATTTAATGGGTGTAGGTTCACCAGATGATTTAATTGTTGGTTCTATGAATGGCGTTGATATGTTTGACTGTGTTGATGCTACTCGTATTGCACGTCATGGTACAGCTTTAACATTTAATGGAAAATTAAGAATTAAAGGTGTAATGTATGAACAAGATTTTGAACCTATTGAAAAAGAATGTAATTGTTATGCATGTAAGAATTTCTCAAGAGCATATATTCATCATTTAATTAAAGCTGATGAAATGTTTGGTGCAAGACTACTTACTATTCATAATTTATATTTCTTAAAGACTTTAATGCATCAAATTAGAGAAGCTATTAAAGAAGATAGATTAAAAGATTATCAAGTTTCATTCTTTAATAAATTTGGATATACTCCACTTGAAGATATTTTAGCAGGTAAAGTTGATAAACCTACTATGAAATTAAAAGATCAAATCAAGATTACTGGAGAAGATAAATAGTATTAAACCTAGTTCACTTTAATTTATGAACTAGGTTTTTTTAACCAAAAAAA
>AUXO016529835.1_pt1 | contig 13271 bp, 15 predicted proteins | sample 768731 | NCBI WGS metagenome assembly AUXO01 (sample SAMN02715735, study PRJNA202380) | gut metagenome | biome: sheep rumen | host: Ovis aries | place: New Zealand: Palmerston North
AATAGACCTAAATTTAATGTTTTATTAAAAGATGATAAAACATATCCATATATAAAAGTAGATATCAAATCGGATTTTCCAAATGTAATAATAACAAGAAGGATTGTAAATGATGGCTCTAAATATTTTGGACCTTACGCAAATCCAGGAGCTGCAAAAGAAATGGTTAATTTTATAAAACAAAAATATAAGATTCGTCAATGTAGAAATTTTAAATCGACCACTAGAGCATGTTTGAATTATCATATAAAAAGATGTATGGCTCCATGCGTTGGGCTTGTTTCAAAAGAGGAATATAGAAAACAGATAGATGAAATTATAGATTTATTAGATGGAAAAATAGATAAAATTATTAAAGAAATTGATTTACAAATGGAAGAAGCATCTAAAAAGCAAGAATACGAAAAAGCAGCTGAATTAAGAGATAGAAAATTTGCTCTAATAAAAGTTTCTGAAAAACAAAAAGTTTCTAATATAAATGAAAAGGCAATTGATGTTATAGGAATTGCAAAATCTGAAATGCAAGTTTGCATAGAAATATTTTTTGTAAGAGGAAGCAAAATGATAGGCAGAGAGCATTATTTTTTTCCAGAATTAAAAGATATGGATGATAAAGAGATATTATCAGGATTTATAAAACAGTTTTACATTGATAATCCTAATATTCCTAATAAAATAATGTTACAAGAAGAGTTAGAAGATAAAGAATTGTTAGAAGATTGGTTATCAAAAGAAGCAGAAAAGAAAGTAGAATTAAAAAATCCTAAAAAAGGTGAAAAATTGAGATTTGTTGAAATGGCAGAAAATAACGCTAAAGTAACATTGGAAAATAAAGAAAAAGATAAAAGTGAAATATTGTTAGAATTAAAACAAGTGTTAGAATTAGATAAAATGCCACATAAAATTGAAACATATGATATTTCAAATATTTCTGGAGAGTTTATAGTTGCAGCAATGTGTGTATTACAAGATGGTGTTATTAAGAAAAATTTATCAAGAAGATTTAAAATTAAAACAGTGTTAGGTCAAGATGATCCAAGATGCACTAATGAAGCAATAACAAGAAGATTAAAACATTCAATTGATAATCCTAAAGGGGGATTTGGAGAATTGCCAAATGTTATTTTTGCAGATGGAGGAATAACTCAAATAAGAGCTATAAAAGAGGCGATAAGGTCTTATGGACTAAATATTCCAGTTTTTGGAATGGTAAAAGATGATAAACATAGAACTAGAGCGTTAATAAATGAAGAAAGAAAGGAAATTAAGATTTCAGATAAATTAATGAATTTAATTACATTATTCCAAGATACAGTTCATGATACAGCAATAACATATCATAGAAAATTAAGAGATAGTTCCATTACCAAATCTGAGTTAGATGAAATAGAGGGAATAGGACCTGCCAAAAAACAAGCATTACTAAAAAAATTTGGTAGCGTAGAAAAGATAAAACAAGCTAGTATAGATGAAATTATACAAGTGAAAGGAATTAATGAAGAATTAGCTAGAAAAATCTTAAATAATTAATGAATAAATTTATAAAAAGTGTTCTAAATAAAATCCTCATGAATATACATATGTATATAAGGGGGATTTTTATTATGGAAATTACAAATGAAAATGTATTTGAGATTAATTATAATAGTGAATTAAATAGATTAGAAGTAGGAAAAAAAAACAAGTTTTTAAATATAATAAAAAGGCACAAGATTGTAAGCCTTATGTTTATAATTCTTATAATGTTTTCCTGTTTGAATTTTTTCCTGATTTATAGCTTTATAAATGTTTTACAAAGTATTTGAAAAATACAATTAAATATGGTAAAATAATACTATTGATAAATAGTATTATTTTTTTTGGTATTGAAAGGAGAAAAAATAATAATGAAATTAGCAAGTAATTGGAAAGAATATAAAATATTAGATATGGCAGATGGCCAAAAATTAGAAAGATGGGGAGATATAGTACTATCAAGACCAGATCCACAAATTATTTGGAAAAATAAAAGTTTTCCAAATAAATGGAAAGGAATAAACGCAACATATCATAGAAGCAAATCTGGTGGTGGTTCATGGGAATTTAACAAAAAAATGCCGGACAAATGGCAAGTACATTATAAAAATTTAACATTTAATATTAAGCCTATGGGATTTAAACATACTGGATTATTTCCTGAGCAAGCAGTCAATTGGGACTGGATGATTGATAAAATAAAATCAGAAAAAAGAGAAATAAAAGTATTAAATTTATTTGCATATACTGGAGGAGCAACTGTTGCTTGTTTATCGGCTGGTGCTTCAGTTTGCCATGTAGATAGTTCAAAAGGTATGACACAATGGGCTAAAGAAAATGTTGAATCATCAGGATTAGCAGATAGACCAGTAAGATTTATAGTTGATGATGTTGTTAAATTTGTTAATAGAGAGATAAGAAGAGGAAATACATATGATGCGATTATTATGGATCCACCTTCTTATGGAAGAGGTGCTAAAGGGGAAGTTTGGCAGTTTGAGAATAATATATACGATTTAGTTGAATTATGTACAAAAGTATTATCAGATAATCCGTTATTCTTTTTAATAAACTCTTATACAACAGGAATATCAAGTAAAGTTTTAGAAGATATTTTAAATTTAACAATTTCAAAAAATTATAAAGGAAAATTAGAATCAGGAGAAATTGGAATACCAATGGAAGATTCTAAACTTGTATTACCATGTGGAATTTATGGTAGATGGGAGAAATAATGAATAATTTAAAAATATTATATGAGGATAATCATATTATTGTGGTTGAGAAAATACCCAATATTCCATCACAAGCAGATAAAACTGGTGATATAGATATGTTAACCTTAATTAAAGATTATATAAAAGAAAAATATAATAAGCCTGGAAACGTTTATTTAGGTTTAGTACATAGGCTAGATAGACCTGTAGGAGGAGTTATGGTTTTTGCTAAAACTTCTAAAGCAGCATCAAGATTAAGTGAAGAAGTAAGAAATAAAACATTTGAAAAGAAGTATTTAGCAGTTGTAGATGGAAAAATTGAAAAAGAAAAAGGAAGTTTAGAAGATTATTTATATAAAGATGAAAGAAATAATATGAGCAAAGTTGTAACTCCGACAAAGAAAAATGCTAAATTAGCTAAACTTGATTATGAAGTGATTGTATATGATGAAGCAAAAAAATTAACTTTAGTAAAAGTTAATCTTCATACAGGAAGACATCATCAAATAAGAGTTCAACTTAGTAACTTTGGGCATAGCATATTTGGAGATCAAAAATATGGAACAAGGGGACAAGGAAAACAAATTGCTTTATGGGCTTATGAATTAAAAATAGTTCATCCTACAACTAAAGAAGAAATGATATTCAAAGATTTACCAGAAAGTATTGGGACATGGTCGATATTAAAGAAAATAAAATAAGGAAGAATAGAATAGAAGAAAAGTAGAAGTGTGTAAGAATGTGCATACTTCTATTTTTTTATAAAACAAATCAAAAATTATATAAAACAAAAATAGACATTTTTTGTAAAACGATAAAGTGCTTTCACGAGTGAAATGAAAAAAGCAATATTTTAGATGTTACACTTACCTCAACAAAAGAAAAAATGAGGTGATGGAATGATCGATAAAATTTGTGAATTTCTAACCAATAAGATAAGAAAAGAAATGCCAGAAATAGATGATGAAAAAGCAGAAGTAATCAATTATGGCTTACAAAATATTATAGGAGAATTTCCTAAAATATTTATAACTCTTGGAGTTGCACTTTTATTTGGAATTTTCGATTTGACGTTATACACATTTTTGATAATGACTCCTTATAAAGCTTTTTCAGGTGGTTTTCACTTGAAAACACATATTGGTTGTATAATTTGTACAACATTATTCTATTGCGGTATAGCAGTTTTAAGTAAATATATAGTTTTAGAAGTAATTACAAAATATATATTAATTTCATTAATATGGATATTTGGAATATGGATGATTAAACTTTATGCACCAGCTGATACAGAAAATGTCCCAATACTTAGAAAAAAAGATAGAAGAAAGAAACAAATATTGTCATATGTGGCATTAACAGTAGGACTTATAGTTGCAGTTTTTGTTCCAAATAATGAAATTACAAATATTTTGATATTTGGCAATTTCATTCAAACACTTTGTATAACTAAATTTATATATAAAATAACTAATAATAAATATGGTTATGAAGTATATGGAAATAGTTAATATAATATTAAGGAGAATCCTTATATTATAAAAATTATACAAAGGAGGAATGAATATGTTTAAATTTTTAGCAAAAACAGCAGAGAAGTATGCTAAAGCTACAAATACAGCATGTTTTATATTGGCGTTTTGGCATCAACCTAAAATGCCAGCTAGTCTTATGAAAAAAGACTAATTAAAATTAGTCATTAATTTTTCCAGTAAACCTGTTGACACTGGAAAAATATCTTAAATGATATAAATTTACAATCCAGAAAAATAGAACAAACTTAGTTTGTTCTATTTTTCACTCTTATAAATTTCTAATTGTTGAATAAAATATTTCTCATTTTTAGTTGTATGTAGATTTAAATTATTATTTTTCTTTAATATTTTTCGTATTTCCCATAAACCAAGACCAGTATGATTTTCTTTTCCAGTTATACCTTTTTCAAATATTTTATCTAAATCAACATCTTTTTGCCTATATGTATTTTCTACTATTAAAAGTTGTCTATTATTTTTAGAATCATCTTTAATTATAATATTAAGAATTTTTTCATCACATTCTTTAGCTGCTTCAATACTATTATCTAAAAGTATTCCTAAAATTTTTGTGAATTCATATATTTTCATATCAATAGTATTTAAATCTAGTAATACAGTTAAATTAAGTTTTACATTAGCTTCATCAGCTTTATGATATTTATTAGCTAAAATACTATAAATTGCTGGATTATTAATTATCTCAGGATTCAACATATATAAACTAGATACTTTCATAACATCATCTTCTAATTCTTTATAGTACTTTCTTAATCCTTCCATATCATTTGTTCTTACATATCCACCCATTGCTGCAATAGTGTTATCATAATCATGTTTAAAACATCTAACACTGTCATGTAATATTTGTAAAGTTCGATTATATTCTTCGGCATTTTCTAATTGCCTTTTTGTTAATACTAATTTTGTTACTCTAGTCAAACTATATATACTTAATATTATGTAAGAAAATAGAGTAATGAAACTTAAAATAGAAATTATTACAGGTAATTCATTTGTATAATATGCCATAATGATTAATTGTAAAACTAATACGAAGAAACCTAGTAAAATACTTATTATTGAGATTGTTTTAGTCTTTTTATCGACTTCGTCAAGAGTATGAAAATATAATTTTCTATTTTTAATAAATAGAATAGTTAAAAATAAAATTAAATAATTAACTAAACTATATGTTATTCTATAGATAGGAATTGTTAATATTAAATTAAGATCTATCTGTGTTATTTTTACAAATGGATTTAGTGTTAAAGCTCCTATTAAAACTATAATTGCTGCTGGTATAATTACAGAAATTAAACTTTTTAAAATTCCTATTCTAAATGTAAAATAAATAATAAAAAATAAAATAATATAATTTACACAAGAATTATATGGTGTGGGTATAAAATTTAAAGTAAGCAAAGTAATGATTGGTACAGAAATACTATAAATAATTTTTTGCTTTTTAGAAGTTTTTATATTTAGTAAATTCGTAAAAAGATGTAAAATTAAAAAGTTTTCTAAGAATGTCAATGGAATGGCTAAAATAGTTATTAGCCATTCATTTTGTGTACTAAGTGCTGTCCATATATTATTTAATATTTCCATAATTATTCATTACCTCCATCATAGTGTTTTTGAATTTTGGACCAATGTCACAACTTGTGTTATTGCTAAAAATAAATCTGTGTTCTACTGGTTCAAAGTTGCTAACTTTATCTAAATTTGCAATATAAGATTTATGACATCTTACAAAATTTTTAGGTAAAGTATCTTGGATTTTATTAAATGAACTATATATTTCATAATCTCTACTATCTGTACAAAATACGATTTTCATACCATCTCTTTTTATATAATTAATTTCAGATTCATCAATAATTGTGTTTTTATTATCAATTTTTAAGAATTTTTTAGGTTGACTATAAATATCATTATAAAGTCTTGTTATTGTTTCTTCTAATCTTTCCATAGTTATTGGTTTTGCAATATAATCAAAAGTTTTAACCTTATAAGCTACCATAGCAAATTCTAAATGACCTGTAGTAAATATAATATAGGCATTATTATTTCTTTTACGAATTTCTTCGGCTAAATCAATTCCATTTTTACTTGATTTTAAATTTATATCTAGAATAATTACATCTGTTTTATTTAGACACACATATTCCAAAAGTTTATCTGCGTTATCAGAAGCAAAAGAAACTTCAGCTTCATAATTATTTTTCATAAAAATGTTTTCTAACATTTTTGAAAGTTTAGTTAAAATATTAATATTATCATCACATATGACAAAATTTAGCATAATATACCTCCAAAATAATTTTTATTACATAAAAATGTAAATATTTCCAAAATTTTCCAATAACTATAACAATATAATTCATATTTTTTATAATGTCAATAGATAAAAAATTAAAAAAAATATTTATAAAACTATATGTATTACTTGAAATTATAAGAAAAAGCAAGAGTATGTATTTATAACAAAACTGGAAAAAATTGTAAAATAAATAATTGCAATTTGAAATACTTTAAGTAGTGTGCTATAATAAATTGTACGCAATTGTTTAAATCTTTAGTTTATGACTACCAGTATTCTGGTAAGGAGGAATTATGCTATTTAAAAAGAAGATTACCCTATGGGGCTGGTCAAGTAGTGATGATCGTTGGACTGAAAAGATTGATGCAGAAGCTCAAATTGATAGACTTTTAAAGCAGATTGCTAATCTAAAGGGAATTAAAGTTTCACCCAAACAATACTATTCCAAAGAAGGTAGTGACCATACTGTGACGGAGTATGTGTTTGTCAAGCTTATAATTCCACTTGAGATTCATAAAAGCTTTGTGGAACAGACTTCGATGAGTAATGTGGTATTTGGTTCACGGTGTCCTAAGCGAAAATTCGTATAATTCAAAGATGAAAAACTTAACTTATTAATGCTCTATGTTATTAGTCAAGCCTTGTTTTATGAATTTATAAATTGAAGTATTGTCTATTGTATCATATTGTGTGAGATCCTCTGCACTTTTACCATAAGCATATACTAATACATCAGTTTGTGTATGATTTCCACGTGATGTAAATAAATGATCTGTCAACTGCTCTTTTGATGTTGTGCTATTTAGAATAAGTCCACCTGTTTCATGATCTGCAGTTATAACTAATAGTGTATCAGGATGTGTATCAACATAGTTCATAGCAATACCGACAGCATTATCAAATTCTAACATTTCTATTAACATTTTTTGCATATTGCTTTTGTGAGAAAAGGTATCTATATCTGATCCTTCAATCATTACAAGAAAACCGTTTTCGTTTTCTAATCTTGAAAGTGCTTCTGTTGTCATATCTGATAAACTTGTTCTGTTTTGGTCTTCACAGATAGAATCTTCTGCAAAAGTTCCAATTATCTTTTTATCTTTTGAAATATTTTTTATATCTGAAAAATTATTAATCCATTCATAATTATTATCTAACATTTGCTTTTGAAGGGAAGAGAAATATTTTCTTCCGTCCACCAAGCATTAAGTCTATATTTGATTTAACTTGAGAAAGTGCTATTTCTTTATAATTATATCTAGAAGGAATATGAACAGAAAAACCAGCTGGAGTTGCATGATTTATGATTTGAGTACATACAAGTCCTGTTTTTAAGTTGTTTGAATGAGCATATTCGATTAAACTTTCTACATTTTCACCATTTTTATTTTTTCCCAAAACACCATTATTAGTTTTATATCCTGTAGCAAGTGCTGTGGCTCCTGCTGCACTATCAGTAATTGTTTTTGTAGATGCTGTTTTTACATATGATTTATTATTAATTTTTTGTATATTAAGAGTTTTTTCGTTATATAGCCCACCAGCAATAATGTGATTTTCACCCATACCATCACCTATCATATATATAACATTTTTGATTTTGCTGTTAGTAGTTGGTATTTTTCCAATCTTTATATTTTCATTATAATTTAGCCAATTACCGGTAGAAGATGTATTTTTTTCTCCTATGCCAGTTGTGATATTGAAAATCTTATTATATCCTTCACAAATTGCATTAATTTCATATTTAGGTGAACTATTGCCACTATTAAAAATAATTTTATAATTTGAGATATTTTCTGGATTTTGAATCATATCTTTAGTTACATTGAAATAATAAATATAATCTTCCAGGTGTGTTAACTCTTGTCCAGGCCAAGCACCTAAGGGTTCGTTTTTATTATCATCATATAAATATGCATATGCAAAATCCCAACTTACAGGCTTATTAAAGTAAATTTTACCAAACTCTTTTGGACTATTAATAAAAAATATAATTGATAGTAAAACGAGTAAAATTAATATAGAAACTAATTTAATAATATTTTTCTTTTTAATACTCATAATTTAATTTTCACTCCTTCATTGAATTATAAGATAAAACTATTTAAATGATAACATTGAAATTTATAGAACGCAATGTTTAAAAAATATTTTTTTGACATTAAGAGTTTAGAAAATAAAATAATTAAAGTGTAAAACCTTTAGTTATTTTTTTATAGCCTACTTCATAATATTAAATAAAATTTAATTGGAGGTAAGCATGAGAAAATTATTAAATAGAAAGATTTTATTACAAGTATTAGTTATATTGCTATTTGTTTTAAGTATGACTTTTATTAATGAAAATAAATCAATACAAACTAGTAGTAATGGTTTAGATAATACTATGATAGGTTGGGGAATCAAAAGAAATGATAATCATGAACAACCAGATGTAGGAAAGAAAAACAAAGAATTACTTGATAAATATAAGGGAATATGTTTAGGAAATAAGGAAAAAAAGTATATATATTTAACATTTGATAATGGATATGAAGCAGGTTATACAAGTAAAATACTTGAAGTACTTAAGCAAAATGATGTTAAGGCTACTTTTTTTATAACAGCACATTATTTAAATACATCTTCAGATTTAGTTAAACAAATGATTGATGATGGACATATTGTTGGGAATCATACTGTAAATCATAAAAGTATGCCTAGTTTAAATGGCGAAGAAATAAAAAAAGAAGTAATGGATTTACATCAAGCAGTATATGAAAAATTTCAATATGAGATGAAATATATTAGGCCACCTAAAGGGGAATATAGTGAAAATACATTAAGTGTAACAAATTCTTTAGGGTATAAAAATGTAATGTGGTCATTTGCATATGAAGATTGGGATGAAAATAAACAGCCTGATGAAGAAAAAGCAAAAGATAAAATATTAAAGAATCTGCATAATGGCGAAATAATGTTATTACATTCAACATCAAAAACTAATACTAATATTTTAAATGATTTGATAAAAAGCATAAAAGAACAAGGATATGAAATTAAAAGTTTAGACGATTTTGAAGAATAGGAGAAAATTGATGAAAAAAAAGAAAATTAGAAGGATTGATAAAATATTAGAAATGCCTCAAGAAGTATGTTCAAATAATCCTAAATTTACAGTTGTAGGATTTTCTGAAATGCTAATAGAAAATTATAAAGGAATACTAGAATATGAAGAGTTTTTTGTTAGGATAAGTACAAATATCGGTATTGTAAATATTAATGGATATAATTTGAATTTAGAAACAATGACAAATGATGATATAAAAGTAACTGGAAAAATTGAAAGTATTGATATTGAAAGATTGATAGAATAGAAGGAGACATATATGCTTATAAAAATATTATTAAGTTATTTTATTGGTTATTTAAGAATTTCGATTGAAGGTTATTATATAGAAAGATTTATTAATATATGTACCAATAATAAGATTACAATTTGGAAATTGAAAAAAGATAATAATGTAAAAGTAGATTTAAATGTTGGAATTAATGATTTTAAAAATATACTAAGTATTGCAAAAAAAACAAAATGTAAAGTAAAGATAAAAGATAAAAAAGGAATACCATTTTTATTACATAAATATAGGAAAAGAAAAATTTTCTGCCTTTTATTAATTGTACTAGCAAGTTTCATATTGTTTAGTTCAAATTTTATTTGGAATATAGATATAGAAGAAGGTGGGAGTGATTTAGAAAATATAAGAAATGATTTAGAAGAAAATGGATTAAAAGTTGGAGAATGGAAATCTAATATTAATACTAAAGATATTATAAATAAAATAAGATTAAAAAGAAGTGATATTGCTTGGATGGGAATTGAAGTAAAAGGAACAAATGCTATTGTAAAAATTGTCAAAGCTGATGAAAAACCTAATATTATTGATGAAAATGAATATTGTAATATAGTTTCTGATAAAACAGGAGTAATAACAAAAATAAATGCACAAAATGGGACTGCAAATGTAAATGTAGGAGATATTGTTGCGGTAGGAGAACCTTTGATTTGTGGGTGGTTAGAAGGAAAATATACAGGAATTAGATATGTTCATGCAAAAGGTGAAATAGAAGCAAAAGTTTGGTATAGCAAAAACAAAAAAATATTCTATAAACAAAATGTAACAGAATACACTGGGAATGAAGAAAATAAGTATAATATAAAATTAAATAATTTTAAAATAAATTTGCATAAAGGGGTTTCAAAATTTCAAATTTATGATACAATAAGCACAGATAAAAAAATTAAATTATTTTCTGATTTCTATTTACCAATATCAATAGAAAAAATAACATATAAAGAACAGAGAAATGTTGAAAAAACATATAGCAAAGAAGACGCTAAAAATATTGGTATTAAAGAGCTGGAGAAGGAATTAAAAGAACAAATACCCAATAATGATAATATAATAGATGAAAAAATTAATACACATGAAACAGAACAATATATTGAAGTTTATGTTACATATGAGGTAAAAGAAAATATAGGAACAGAGGAAAAAATAGTATTTTAGAGAGGATGATTCAAATGGAAGAAAGAAGTTTAAGAATTACAGGTACAGATAAGACATTTTTTAACAAACTAACTACAAGACTAACAAAAATGTTAATACCAACAAGAGTTGGAATTAATAGTATGCTTATTTCTATGAAAAGAAGTAGTTTATTAAGAGCATTTGATAACCTCCAAAAAGAAAATAATGAAAATTATGAAAAAGATGAATTAGAAAATAAATTTGATAATACATATACAGCATATTTAGAAGCATTAGATAAATATGTTTTAGATTCAATATATAAAAAAGTTAAAAATGGAAATGCAACAGACTTTGAAAAAGATGCATTGTCAAGATATTATGAAGTTACAAGCTTAAAAGAAAGTGAGTATGTAGAATATAAAAATAGAAAACAAAAATATTTATTAGAGTTAGATCATGATAGTGTTGTAAGAAATGGAAAAGCTAAAGCAATAGAAAAATACCAAAAATTTTATATTAGTAAAATGGATGTTATATATAAAGCAATTTTGAAGAATTATTCAATAAAATTAGCTGATTTTACAGATGTATATGATGTTAGTAAACAATGGATATATACAAAAATATTCTTTACTTTAGAAGATTATATTGAAAATATATTAGCACTAAAAATTAAAAATAATGATAATGGACAATATGATGAATTAAAAGAAGATTACCAAAAATATGAAAAATATTCAGTTGGAAAGTTAGATACAAGAGATACAATTGAAAAAAATATGGTAATATTAGGAATTAGTAGAAAGTTATTTACACATAGTTTACCATTAGTTGTAGCAGAACAATGTTATGAAAAATTAGTAAATGATGCTAGAACATTAGTACAAGACACAAAAATTGCTGCCAAAAGAGAAAAAGCATATGACATGTTGATAAACTTAATTGAAGATTATAATATTAAATTATTATCTACAAAAGTATATTGGGATTCTCCTTTAAAAAGGGAAGAATATAAAAAATTCTGGGATAAATACAAAGATATATCTAAGAAAAAAGAAACAGATTTCGAAGAGTATATAAAACAAAAAGAAATATTGTTTATGAAAAATGATATAAAAAATATTGAAAATGTAAAAATAGATTTTTCAAAATTAATTAAATATTATAAGCGAAAATTAGTAGATTATGGAGCAATTAAGGAATTAAGAAATTCATATAAATCAATGAATGGAAAATTCAAAAAGGTTAGGGGTAAAGTAGTAAATGTATGAAATAGAGTATTTGGACTTTGAAGAAAATGATGAGTATGAAAAAATAATTAAACCAGTTTTAGATGAATGTTACAAAGAAGAAAACTTATTAAACTCAAAATTAATAATACAAATCACATTAACAAATCCAGAAAATATAAGAAAATTAAATAAAGAGTATAGAAAAATAGACAGGGAAACGGATGTACTTTCGTTTCCTATGTTTGAAAAAGAGGAAATAGATTTGAAAGTGAAAAAACAAGATTTTCCTTATGCAGATATTTTAGGAGATATGGTTATTTCTATACCTAGAGTTGAAGAACAAGCTAAAGAATATGGACATAGTTTTAAAAGAGAATTAAGTTATATGGTTGTTCATAGTTTTTATCATTTGATGGGATATGATCATATTGAAGAAGAAGATAAAAAGATTATGAGAGAAAAAGAAGAGGTAATCTTAGCTAAACTAAATATAACAAGAAATTAAAGGGGGATTCTTATGAAAAAAAGTAAAACCAAACTTCTTATTATTTTTTTAATATTGGCTATTATTGCTGCAGGAATTGTTTTAGCAATAAAAATAACAAATGATCAGAACGTACAGAATAAAGAAGAGGAAAGTACAGCAGAACCTCAAGAAGAACAAACAGTAGTAGAGGAAAAACCAAAAATATTTGCAGGAGATTCTAGACCTATTGCAGTAATGATAGATAATAGTAAGGATGCATGGCCACAAGCTGGATTAAATCAAGCATATATAGTTTATGAAATAATTGTTGAAGGTGGAGAAACAAGACTTATGGCATTATTTAAAGGACAAGATTTGGAAAAAATTGGTCCGGTTAGGAGTTCAAGGCATTATTTCTTAGATTATGTATTAGAAAATGATGCAATATATACTCATTTTGGAT
>AUXO014304440.1_pt1 | contig 13266 bp, 29 predicted proteins | sample 768731 | NCBI WGS metagenome assembly AUXO01 (sample SAMN02715735, study PRJNA202380) | gut metagenome | biome: sheep rumen | host: Ovis aries | place: New Zealand: Palmerston North
GTCTTATTGAACAATTCTTCTTTTAGTTTGTCAGAAATTTGTGTAATCAAAAGATTATTATTCTTGACCTTTTCCTTTTGGGCATTGTACTGTTCTTCCAATGTCTTTAAGTGTGGAATGGTTTCTTCCTCAAGGATTCGCAAATCTTCTTTCAACTTTGCAATATGTTTCTTTGCGTGACCCTTAGAAAGTTCACTTCCACAAATAGGACACTCATTACTATTACCAATTTGCTTTAGTTTCTTCATAATGCTGTCTTTTTCGTGTTCAGCTACACCAATGTTAGAAGCAAGTTTGGCAAATTCTTCATCACTAGGACAAGTATCTTTTCCACTAATTTCAGCTATCTTGTCCTTACCAATCTTGATATTAGTAATGTTTTTCTTGATTTTCTTGTCAAGCTGGATAATGTCATTTTGTAACTTTTCAATTTGTTTCTTTTGGTTTTCTTCAAAAGATTCAATGTGTTTCTTGATGTTTTCAACGGTACTTACATTATCATCAATTCTTTCACGATAGCCAGCTGCTTCACCAAGTTTAACCCTTTGGTCACTCTTTTCTGCGGTGATTCGTTTCTTTACTTCCTTACCCATTTCACTAAGAACATCTATATTGAAGATGTTTTCAATCAAGGCTCTTTTATCACCAATACTCATTGACAAGAATGGCTTGTTATTGGTAACAGCCACACCAACAATGTTCTTGAATAGTCTTTCGTTAATACCAAGTAGCTTGTCAATTTCTTCCTGGTTTAACTTCTTTGAAGACAAACTATTTACCGCATGCCCATTCTTCTTTAGTTCAAACAAAGTAGGTTTCAAACCACGGGTAATTTCGTATTCGTCTGACCCTACCATAAATTCTATGGAAACAACCATATTACCATCATTGTACTTGTTTACAAGTTGTGCCATCTTGATAGCACGGAATGGTTTTCCAAACAAACAAAAGTTGATAGCATCAAGGATTGTTGATTTACCACTACCATTTTGAGCCTTGATAAGATTCAAGCCCTTGTGGAAATCCAATGTAGTCCAGTTATTGCCATAACTCAATATATTTTTGAACTTTACTGTCTTAAAATCTACAAACATATTTTAATCCTCAAAATTTTAAACAAAAATAGATAAGAAAAATGGCTGCAGAGGGAACAGCCATTTTTTTGTTGTGTGGAAAACTTTTATTAGATATTACTTGTTGTAATCTTCTTGTAATCAATGAAATTCTTGATAACGAAAGCCAAGTTTTTCATATTACTTAATGTTTCCGTTATGAAATTCAAGAAATACTTTTGTTGATTTATTTCTCTTAATATCTGACAATATTGTGGATTCGCATTTATCTGTGAATCAATTTCTTTAGCATTACTCCAACTAAAGCTATCTTGGAACTTGTAATACTTTACCAATTCACCATACTTTTCTGCAGCGTCAATTTCCAATTTCTTGACTATGTATGTTTGGTTGGCATACAACTTTTGATACTTACCAATCAAGGTAGGGAGATAGTTATTCTTGTCAATAACTTCCCTTAAACCATCAGGCATTTTTAGTTCATCTTCAACTGCTTTTTCCAAATCTTGAAATTCTTTGATAGTCATATTTCCTCTTTTTCAACAAAATTAGTAAATTATTATTTACATTATTTAGATTGTAAAATTTTGTTTACCAAAGAACTTTACTTGAAATCATCTTCCATATCTTTAAGTTTATACTTGACCTTTGTTTCTTTCTTCATCTTGTCAAAATTATGTTTCTTTTTAAACTCACGATATTCTTCATCGTTTTGTTTACCAAGGTCAGGTTCATCTAACAAAAAGCATACACCAGCCCTATGAAGCCAAGTATAGAAATTATTAAGTTTGTCATTATCCAATTGGTGTAATTCTTCTTCCATTTGCTTTTCTAATTCTTCTTTCATTCTTCAAAATCACCCTCTATCGTTTGTAACCTTTTATTTACATAATATTCTTTCACTTTTTTAGTTAGTTCGGCTACCTTTTCTTCATATATTTTTTGATTAAAATGCCACATTTCTTCTTTTGTAACAATAACATATAGATTTTCAAATACATCCTCAGCTATATTTGGGTCAGCCATACCTGAATGAATTTGTTTTGTGTAATTGTCATAGCAAATTATGAATATCGGGTTTTTTATATATGTGCTGAATGACTTGCTACAATAGTAGTCAAAGGTAATCTTCATCATATCGTAACTTTCAATATTCATACGAAATCACCATCAATATCTTGTAACTTTTTCTTTACCTTTTCTTGTTTAATCAATAATTGTAATTCAGCTATTTTTTCTTCATAAATCTTCTTATTGAAATGTAAAGCCTCATCGTAATCAACCATTACATAAAGCATATCACAACACAATGGGTCAATCCAACCAGCATCTATGTAATCTTGATAATCGTCATAGGCAATAACAAACATTGGATTATTAATACACGGTTTGAAATCTTCACTAACAAAGAAATCAAATGTAGTTTTCATACATTTATAGCTGTCTATTCTCATTCAAAATCCTTTTCCAAATCTTCTATTCGCTTTTCAATGATTTGTTCTTTTTGGAATCGTGACCAAACATTCATATCATCTTCGGTCAAGTCGGATAGATTCATTTCACATTTGAAATCTGGAGTCATTGGTTTACCGATATAAGAATCCATTATTTTGTAAGCATCCTTGATTGTAGGACAATTATATTTGTGAATATAATGATTATAAGTAACAACTAATTCTATCTTCATATAGACAAATATAGCTTCTTTTAGAAGGTGTGTAAAAAATTATTTTCATTTTTAAACTTTTTTAGAAAAAATTAAGTATAAAAATCATATATAAGCTATATTTGAGCCAACATATAAAGTCTTTGGTTACAGGAACGAACAGCAACCCAATGTGAGTATCGGCATGTCCAAAGCCATCGTAGAATGAGGTGTGTTCTACCCTTAATGATGAAATCACCAACGAAGTTTAGACTAGCAATCTAAACATATAGCCGCCTTGTGCAAAATTAAATGTAGCTGGAATACAGGAAGACCGTTCCATAAGTTAATTTGTAAGTCACCTAATGTCTGATATGGATATACAGTCAACCACATCAAACAACTTAGTCTTTATAGGCTAAGTCCTTCTTGGAGACCATATCACCACAACAGTTACTGGATGAGAGTTGGATGAGTGTTAAATAAGATTCGGTTATAAACTTGTAAAGAATGAATAAATCATATAAAATATATTATAACCAATAATAATCAAAGCACCAAACAAAGGAAACAGAGCAATAAGATACCAAGTATCAGGCTTATTCAATAAAGACCATAAGTTGCGAAGCAACTTGTGAACGAAGTTCACAAATTTAGACCACATAGAAGGTTTAAAGTCATTTTCAAGTTCTTTAAGTTTTTGTTTGATAGCATCTTGTTTCTTCTTTTTAAGATACTTGGAAACAACATTTATAATATCATCAACATGCGATAAATCATCATAGTATTCTTTAGAAATATTACTTTGAAAATAATCTAATTTGTCAAAGATTGAAGTAATATATTCATAATTATAATCAATAGTAATTATAACAATATTTTCATAATAGAAATCAATTTCAAATGGTCTGGCATCAGTTTCTCTAAGACCTAAAAGAAGCAATTTATTTCTAAGTTCATCTGCAAACTTTTTAAAGTTCATTGGAAATCCTTTTCAATTTCTTTCTTAGCAAGTGTTATTTTATAATGTTTATAATCTTTTGCCAATTTAAGGGCATATTTCTTAATATTATCAACAATTTCACTATTAAAGTTGAAATAGTGTTGCCAAGTACCGTCAATAGAAGTACGATACCAAAAATACTGATAAATTAGTTGAAAAGAAAATAATTCAAATCCACCAAGTCTATAATTAACATAATCACCATCTCTAAAAATGGTGTAGCCTAAGTTTAAAAGATAATTTTCTAGTGATGTTTTCAATGCTGTAAATTCAAGACCAGGTTTCATTATTCAAAGTCCTTGTTAATTTCTTCAATAGCTTTCTTTATATTATTTTGTTTTTCAGCCTTTACCAATTTAGAAGCAATTTGTTTAAGATTAGACACATTTGTATGTGTAAATACATTAATTTTATACCATTTAGAATAATAGTTTTCACGATACCAAATGGATTGATATTCGTACATTAAGTTAAAATATTCTTTATAATCTTTACCATAGAAATATTTTACTTGATTATCTGAAGTCAATGATATAAAACCTAATGAATAAAGATATTCATTGAAATCCTTAGCAAATTCATAAAAATCAACCATCTTTGAAGTCCTTTTCAATTTCTTTTTTACGAGAATCAACTTTTGTTTGTTTATAAAGTTTTACAAACTTGTAGGCAAGGTCAGTAAGTTCGTTAATATAGTAGGGTTCGTATTCATCATCTTCATTTGTATTTACTTGAAACCAAAGACTATCAAAATTGACCTTTTCCCAAATACTTCTATCCATATTATTATTGTAGATGTTGAACAATTCCTTATCACCAAGATAATACCTAAATAAGCCAGAGCATAACTTATAAGTATAGCCTAAAGAGGTCAGCAATTCGTGTATATAGCCGCACATTTCATTGAAAGTCTTTGTTGATTTCATTTAGTTTGTCCTTAATCTTTTTTTCCTTGGCATCAATGGAGTATTTTTTAGCAAGTACATAAAGTTCTTTAAGGTTAGGAAAAGTATAGTGATAGATTGGAGTCCAGAAATTGTCTTTTGGACTTGCAGCATATTGAAAATAATTACTATTATAATCAATCTTAAAAAGATTTATAGAACCATAATAATTTTCAAGATAAAACAGGTCACAAACATCACCTGCCATAATTTTATAACCGAGTTTTGTCAATTTTTGTCTAAGTAATTCCGCAAAAGTATCAAAAGTCATTTTCAAGTTCTCGCTTTTTGAGTTCAATAGAAATTTCTTTATATCTTTTTATAACATCTTTCATCAAGTCCACTAATTTGTTTTCATCCCTTATACTTACATTAGTTTTATGAAAAATTTTTAACTCCCCATAGGTATTTTTAATTGTAAAATCGTAGATACAACAATACAAATCTTCAAAAGTAAAGATAAACGATTCAGAATGGTTTTTATAGTAATAGTTATTGTTCGCTTCCTTATGTAAACCAAGTTCAATCAATTTATTGTGTGTTTCTTCCGAAATCATTAGAAATCCTTTTTGATTTGTTTAATCTTTTCCTTAATTTTTTCTTTCTTTATTTCAGAAAGGACTTTTTGGATAGCCTTGATAACCAAATCAAATGATTTATCATCAATTTCATCTTCTTTAATTACATTGAAGAATTGTGTTTTCATAGAATCGGTAAAAAGGACTACTTTAGTGAAGTGGCGAATAACCACTAAAGAAGTTTCATCATCTAGGAAATAATATGATGTTTTTTGTTCCCTCTTATCTTCATCATCATAGTAGAAGTATTTAAGATTCATTAACTTGAGTTGTTCATCAAGTTTTGTAGCAAGTTCATCAAAAGTCATACAAAGTCCTTGTTAAGTTCTTTCATTTTAAGTTCAATTTTCATTTGTTTGTATAGTTTAATCAATTCTTTAAGGTTGTTTATGATAACATACCCTTCACTATCAATATCGTATTGGTGTTTATCCAGGTCAGTTACTCTTATTTCACCATCAATAATATGAATGTTTGACCAAATTATACATTTTCTTATTTTCTTCCAAACGGTAATGAAAGCAAAATCACAATCACTAAACGAAAATTTTTGAACAAAATCATCGTAACGACTGATACATTTAGTCAGTCCAATGTTTTCAAGTGATTGGAAAAATTCTTCAAGTTTCATTACACAAAGTCCTGTTCAATCTGATATTTCTTAAATTTTACTTTCAAATCCTTGTATTGGGTAATCAAGGTTTTCATTTCACTTAGAATATAATCTATACTTATAGGATTTTCCATATAACTCAATAAGTTATAGTTACTTGATTCATTCGTGTAGTATTCACCTTGCTTACTAATTTGAAGTTGTCGGAATATAGTACAATAATTCTTCTTTTTATAAATGAGAATGAATGTAGTATTACAATCACCATAACTATATTTAACAATGTCAGCATCAGTCCAACCTCGTTTTAAGCCTAGATTTTCAATTGCATCTATGATTTTATGTAGTGTTACATTCATCGTTCAAAGTCCTTTCCTATTTCATCAATTTTAGCTTGAATCCTGCATTGCTTAGAAAATTTAGCATATTCTTCAACTCTTTCAAAGAGTGCTTGTAGGTGTTGTTTTGTAAAATATTCTTTACTAAAGCTATGCCAGCAACCGGTTGGGTTGAAATCTTTGGAATTGGCAAAGCTGACAGTTTCATTGATAGTATCAATTTGGAAAAATGTAAAATAACCTTCGGTAACTTTACTATTATAATAGAAAAGGTTATAGTCGGTGCTACCAATATGGCTAACTTTCTTATAACCAGATTCATTCAACTTTTCTTCAAGTTGCTTGGTAAATTCACCAAATGAAATGACCTTTTCACCCAAGATGTAATCAACAAACTTATTCCACAAGTTCATATTCAGTAAAATCCTTATCAATGTCTTTCATACGATTATCCATATTTTCTTTCTTTGTGATATAGGATTCTACATCAAGGTAGGTTTGGTCTTCATAATTATCACCAATCTTAACTAACTTGATGTGGTTTAATTTAGTGCCACTCTTGTAAATTTCGTAGCATTGTTCATAGCCAGTCTTTTCGTCGGGTACAGGTATTCCCATTGGCATACCGATTACACAAATATAATAAGATTCCATTATACAAAGTCCTTTTCCAAATCGTTAAGTTTGTTTTCAATTCTCTTTTTCTTCATATCTTCAACAAATTTACTTGCCTGTGTTTTTAGTTCATTCAACTTTTTTTCTTGAAACACATATCTAACATAAAACCAATCGTCAGAAAAATCAATTGTATAACCAATTTCTTTAGTTTTTACTGAAATCCAATAGAAATTGATACCATCAAAAGCAAAATAATATCCATAATTAGATGTGGTTTGGACTATTTGATAGCCTTTGCTTAACAAGTCATTTGACAAATCATCAGTGAACTCATTGAAAGTCATTTTCTAGTTCCGCCTTTTTATTACGAATAATCCTTTCTTTAATAAATTTAATTCTTTCTTTAATATATTTTTTAGCAAGTTCGTAATTCATCGTATTAACACATCCAGTGAATTTTAATTCATAAGCAATTTCACGGGTTGAATTGTCAATTAAATTGCTATTAATATAGGCAACAATATTATTTTTGAAGGTTAAACAATGACATTCATCTTTAAGAGCATATTCATCTATAAGTTTGTGTAGTTCGGTATAATTCATACAAAGTCCTTTTCCAAAGATTTTATTCTATCCTTAATGGATTCTTCTTTAATTTCTTTAAGTTTTCGCTGTAAACCTTCTTTAAATTCATCTTTATCGGTAAAGAATGGTTCACCTGAATTGTAGATTACAGCCTGACCAAACAAAATATAATAGCAAGCAATCCATCTTGATTGGTTTGGTGTGTAGATATACCAATCCTTTATATGACCACCTTCCGGTTTACAATGCAATTCCATTTCTTTACATACTGCTTTAACTTCTTTAAGTTCCATTTTCAAAATCCTTTTCAAGTTCTTTTTTGCGATTTTCAACTAGAGCTTCTTTAAGTTTGAGTTCAAGTTCTAATTGAATATCCTTATACATTTGTTCAGTAAAGTTACACCACATTTCATTGTTTAAAACATAATATACAGTGCAAGAATTTTTTTCACCAACAAACCTCCAACCACAACCAATATAATAATCATCAAGACTACTATAAGAACAATAAATTACAATTTCCTTTTTTTGTGGTGAGTGAGGAAGCTTACTAAAAGGCTGTTTACTAAATCTATACAAACAATCATTAATGGTTTGTACAACACTGTTATAAGTTTGAATATTTTTACTCATAGTATGACCGGGTTTTTAAAGTCCTTTTGTAAATCATCAATTCTATTCTGAATCTTTAACTTTTTAAGTTCATAGATAGCCTGGTTTACATAGTTATCATAGTCCTTTTCATTGAACATAATAGCCTTTTCATAAGGAACAGTCAGGAATACCCTTGTCTTTGGGTATTTTGATGGTCTATCCGTATAAGCCCAACCACTTTGAAATACGAATTGGTTATCATCATCGTAGAAAGTAATAAAGCCTAATGCCTTTTTACCGCTAGTTTTCCAAATGTCGGTTTTACCACTTGTAAAGTGCTTGAAAGTTTCTTTTACCGATTCATAAATTTCTTGTTTAGAAGATGTGTTGCTCATACAAAGTCCTTTTCTATTTCTTCAAGTTTATTTTTTATTACTTTTTCTTTTTTGTAAAATTTAATAAAATCTGCAGCTTTTTGTTGGATTGTTTCAATAAAATTCTTGATATTTTCTTCGGTTGTGTAGAAGGCAAACTCGTATTCAGTAAAATATTCATCATCAATGCGATTCTTGTAACCGAATTTTTTATTATAGTAATCTATATAAAAACATTTAATGTCACATATATAGAAAATCAAATATTGATAACTCCAGTCATGGTAATACCCAAAACCAAAAAGCACATCTTCAAATTTTCTTGCAGCATAGGAAAAATTCATTATTCAAACTCCCTATTAATTTCTTCAATTTTTCTTTTAATTTCACGGTGCTTTGCAAAAATTGAATCCACTTGATTATTAGTCAAGAAAGGTAAATAAGCATTTACATACTTATCAACAAAATATCCACCATCACCGCCACCATTACAAGAATTAGCAACAGTAAAGTTTGCCTTACCCCTACGAATGATGTAATTCTTGTAAGGAACAATATCTGGATTCTTTTCATTGGGTTTAATAGGATTCAACTTGAACTTTTTAAGGTCAACATAGGCTTGAATATGGTAATAAGGTTGTGCTTCAGCACCATAAAGCAAGTTACCCATACCAAGTAGGTCGGCAATAGTTGTGCTTGGGATAATTTCATAATTATCTTTCATAGTCAAATGACAAACATTATCATCGTAGCCATTCCTACCCTGAAGAATCAACAAGCAATCTTCACTTGGCTTGTCATTTTCAAATTGGTTTAGATAATCATTAGAAATATTCCGCATTTTATTAACCCTTTACAAAGTCTTTCTTCAAGTCTTTCAACTTTGCATTGATTTTTTCGCAATTGTAAAAATATCCAAACATAGATTCCTTAAACATAAGAAATTCTCGGTATTCCTTACAATAAACCTCTTTACTTTTTGCAGGTTCATAAGGTACATTTTTGAAATAAATATGACGAATCTTATCAAATTGTTCATCACAAAGTTTCTTAAATTCAACAATGTCTTTAAGGTGAATATTGCGGTAAGATTGGTAATCATCTTCATTATCCCCACCATCATTCACTTCATCACGACAGAATATGTCAGGTGTGTGAATATTAAGCATTACCTTGTGAATGATTTTCTTTCTTTCACAATAAGTGTAGATGGAAATTTTCAATGCAGGTACAATGTGTTCACCCTTAAAGTTATTATAGGGTACAAATTCCCATTCAATGTTGCCATCACAACATAAACCCTTAGACAATTTGGCACACTTAAAGTTCTTGTTAATAATTAAAGCTTGCAACCATTGGTGAAGAGCATCGGTAGTTGGTTTCATAGTTTACCCCTTTATAAAGTCCTTGTTAATGGATTTTCTCTTAGAATTGATTTTAGAATTTTTTTCCAAACGGCTAAATAATATTTCTCTATATTCAAGAAACTTGTCATATTCTTTCTTGTGGTCTTTGAAATACTGTTCATATCCGCCTTTAAATGGCTTATAATCGGATGCAAAACCCATATTATTGTGATTAGGTATATTATACAAACAATATAAAGAATCCATATCGGTTTGACAATACATTTTTCTAAAAAAGTCTACAAAATTAATAAGATTCTTTAAGGTTATGTTTTTAAATTCTTCGCTTTTACATTCATCACTTGCACGATATTCAACAAATCCTGTTGGCATATTCATACAAAATTTGACAACATTTGTAAGTTTACCACCAATTTTATCAACAGATAGACTAATGCTTGCTATGGTTACAAATTCGTAGTTGTTTGAATCATAATCATATTGCTGAGCATAGGCAAGTTCAATACATGCATAATGTGGTCCAGATTTATAAATGTGCAAATGATTAAACGAATTATGTACAATAATCGTTTTAAGCCAATCATTTAATGCTGATACTGCAGGTTTCATCTTTGTTACCTCTTTTTAAGTTTACATCAATAATATAATAAAATATGTTTATATTGTCAAGCAATAATTTACTACATTGTGTAAAAATAATTATACATATAGCACTATGGCAAACAAAAAGCATTATAATTCGTTATTAAATCTTATCATCCCCGCTATCCTTATAAATTTGGTAACGGGGTCAGTTTATTGTTGGTCTTTATTATCCAAAGCGGTAATGGAAACCTTTAATTGTACAAAGTTTCAAGCTGATATTTCCTTTAGTCTGGCAATATTCTTTCTAGGAATGAGTGGAGCCGTCTTTGGAAGTATTGCTGAAAAGAATCCAAAACTTATGTACATCTTATCAACAATTACTTTCATACTAGGATTGGTAGTTTCAGGTTTGGCTTGTTTGACAGGCTACATTGAATTACTATGGATTGGTTTCGGTATATTGTTGGGTACAGGTTGTGGAACATCCTATGTTGCTAACCCTAAATCATTGTCCGTTTGGTTTAGACACAACAAAGGTAAAGGAACAAGTATAGCAATCCTATCTTTTGGATTCGCAAAAGTGTTTGGTACAATGATAATCCAATTCTTGTTAGCACACTTTAGCTTGTTCGGAACATTGATGATTATGAGTGGAATCTACTTTGTTCCTATGATGATTTCTACATTATTGTTCAAGAAAATTCCATTTAAGTTGAATGACAATGTAAGTACAGAAAGCATTTGGAACATCGTAAAGACAAAGAAATATATGGCTATTTGGTTTATGTTCTGTGCCAACATTACTTGTGGTCTAGCATTTATCGCAAATGAAGCACCAATGTTAAGGGCATTTGGTTTTGGTATGGTAGCCATTGGATTGATTAGTAGTTTAAGTTCAGTATTCAATTCACTTGGTAGATTTGGATTTGCTGCCTTGTCAGATTGGAAGGGTAGAGAATATGCCTACTATGTTGTATTTGGAATAAGCATATTGGCTTGTATGATGAACCTAAGTTATGCCCCTATTATATTTGTGGTTGCCTTGATGATGATTAATATGGGCTATGGTGGTGGATTTTCCGCATTACCTTCTTTAATAACAAAGCATTATGGAATTACAAAGACAAGTACGATTCACGGATTAACTTTGAGTGGTTGGGCTATGGGTGGAATCTTCGGCCCACTATTGGCAAACACATTAAGTTATCAAACATTGTTATGGGTTTTGGCTGGCATTTATGGAATAAGTTTTGTGGCAGTCAAGGCATTTGTAAAGCAAGATATAAATAAAGTAAAAGGATAGATTATGACATACTTTGCACATGTTCCGAAAGGCGAAATAGCCGAGTTATATGAATTTGATGGAGAATACGCAAATTGTTGCAGTATATGTAAGTACAATGGAAATTGTTGTACACAAATGAACGATTTGGGTGTTTATTACAATCCACCAATTGATTGTGATGAAAAGGAAGCTTGTCAAAGATTTTACGAAGCCTTTATTGAACCTTTAAGACACTTAGAAAGTAAGTGGGATTTGGTGAAGAAAGCATGAGGCAAATTTTAGGTTCTAAAGGAGAAAAGATTAAAATGCGACATATAATTTACAGGAGAAATAAAAATGGCAAAATATACAAGCAGAATAAAGCCAAAGAGAATACCACACAGAACGATTACACACAATCCGTTCTTGAATCCTCGTCCAACCGGCGGTATATCTTCACCATCTACACCAGCTACAAAGAAACAAATAGATTCATTTGAAGCTGAATACCAAAAGTTCATCAATGAATTGAAAGCAAAGAAAGAAGCTGAAAAGGCTAAGGTTGAAGAAACACAAACTGAAGAACCAGTATGTGAAGATGATGGTAAGACTGATGGTGAAACCGTTGATGTTGAAACTACACCTGTAGAAGTTGTAGAAACAAAGCCAAAGAAAACTAGAAAGAAGAAAGAAGTAGAAGTTGAAGAAGAAACAGATATTTCAGAAGAACCAGTAAATGAAGTACCTGAACAGACAGAGACAACAGAGGCTTAATTTCCTTAAAAAAGGAATTGGCTCTGAGCCTTTACCACCATTAAACTTTGTAGGATTATTAACATCTGCAAAAGATAACTACGAAGCTATAATGGTGGCTTCATCTGTATCTGCTGACCCTATTGTAGATGAAGTAGGTCAAGCACTTGATTATTGTAATTGGAGAATTGAAGATGCTCAATTAAATCCACCAAACACAAGTGCTTATCAACTACAAGCATTTAGTTCACAACCAGTAAACTATTTCAATGAAGATAGTGAAAATGGTTATTATAGAAGAAAATATTATTTCTTAAAATATTATTTACAATATTCCGATGCCTTGATGAGTAATTGGTCTGGTGTATCGGGATTTAGTGGATTTGATGTTAGTGGTTTGTCTGGTTTGGCAGGCTTTGACTTGTACGATGATGTACAATTAAGTGCTTACCAAGTAGCTAGTGTAAAAACATTCCTTGATTCATTAAACCAAAAGGAAGCAAGTGACTTTAATTTGCTTGACAAGGATAGTGAAAAGAAAGTAGAAGATGTAAAAGCTATTGTTGGTAACAAATTACCAGCTAAAGATGAACAAACTAATAAATACAAGACCGAAGTTGATACATTGGCAGAGTTTGAAAAGGAATACGAAGCCTTTATTGAACAATTAAAATTTGAAAGAGAATACAAGCAATTCATAGAAAGTTTAAAGCAACAAAAATTAAGTGCTACAAGTGCTGAACTTGAATAAATTAACTATATTGATTGTGAGGTGAGTTTATGTACAAGTATAGTGTATTGATGTATAATTTCAATAACTACGAAATTATGCGTGAACCTAGAGAAATTGACCCTGAATGTGAATACATCTATGTTACTGATAATCCAGACCTTCAAAAACAAACTAAGGTCTGGAAAATTGTTGTTGATAA
>AUXO013629003.1_pt1 | contig 13264 bp, 3 predicted proteins | sample 768731 | NCBI WGS metagenome assembly AUXO01 (sample SAMN02715735, study PRJNA202380) | gut metagenome | biome: sheep rumen | host: Ovis aries | place: New Zealand: Palmerston North
CCCGGAACAATCTGTGTCGGAAACCAGAGCTTTATTGGCGTTCCATCTGTAAAGTGCAGCTCGGCATCCGTTTCAAAGCTGTACAGACAGACACCATTCTTCTCCTGTATCCTAACACCATCTATAATCCGATACTTCTTTCCTCCTGTGCTTCGAACATAGTCGATCTCTTTTTCGATCGCCCGTCTATAGATCTGCTTAAACTTCCCAAAGCTGGCTGTCGTACTTACACTTTTCAGCTGCTCCTGAAGATCATCATCTTCAAGGATTAAGGTGTCTGAAAAAGCTGAAGGATAGGGATATTTAGCCATTCCAAATGGGCCGTTGTCTACAGTAATAGCAGTCTCACTAACAGACTTGATTATTCCCTGCATTTTATTCTGTTTATTCAGTACTCTTTTGTTAATCAAGTCTGAGGTGGTCATTATTGGTAATGCCTTTCTATCATGGGATACATAATAATAAATAAAAAGTATGTTAGTAAACTTACACATTTCCCTATAAGGGATGCCGGAGAAATCACACAACGCCTGATTATGTGTTGCTGAACCTAAAAGGCCTCTTGGAGAACTAGATTTCCCGCCAGTCAAATGCCTTGGCATAATGGAATTCGCTTCCAACATCTATACCTACAACCAAAGTGTTTTCGGTTACTGCTTCAATTTTATACGTTCTGTGTGTTAGACTTTATTTGAAATACCTCTCTGTTTTATAAGATTTTTACCAACCGCTATGTCAGTTAATCTTATTCTGCTCTGAGGTTTTTTTTCGTTTCAACGTCCAACACGGTTTAAACTATACAAGAGGCTCCCTTTATCAGTTAGCAGCATTATTAAAAATCATTCTTTGTTTTTTTAATCTCAGGTTTTACGTTCAGACACCTTGCAATTCCCATCAGAGGTGTTCGATATTTCTCATCACTGATATTTAAAGTTAATCTGCGAAGATCTTCATTTGAACCAATAAATACAATATCCAGATTATGTTTTGCTCTTGACGCACCTACATAAAATAATCTCCTGGATTCATCTGTGGCAAATGTATTTTCATCAATATCTACAATGATAACAGCATCTGCTTCAAGACCTTTATACTTCCGAGCAGTAGTAAATAATACACATCCTTCTTTTTTAGTTGTAGAGATAGAGTGTCTCCCTATAGAATTAATGTTTTGAATAAAAGATGTCTCTTCTGTTTTCAAGGTGATAATGCATATTTTGTTATAGTCATACCCATTGTTTCTGTATTGATCTATAAGTAAGGACAACCTTTTTTGCGCATTTATTATATCGCCTTCTATATAGAATTTTGGCATTTCTCCTTTAACACTTTTACTTTTTACCTTTGGTTCAACACTGATAGGTCTTCCTGAAGTGTCTGCAATTGAATAAGTGTTTCTACAATTAATATTTAATACCAATCTGCATTCTGCGTTTTTAAGCCAATCTGGGAATTCTTTACCCTGGACAAACTGGTTCTTATCAAAGAACACATAGAAAGCTCCATCTTGAAGTAAGGCAATTTCATTGAGCAGTTCTATTTGCCCCTCGTTAAAATCTTGACCTTCATCAATAACAATATGTTTATATTCCCATTCATAGGAGTCATAGTTTTTCAAATATTGAATGATATCCTCCCGTTCCGCATTAGGGACTTTAAGTTTTTTACATACCAATTGAGGAAGATTAAAGAAATCCACATTCTTATACTTTTTAGGATAATCCTCTTTTAGTTCCTGCAAATAGACCCTAAGAAACTGGTTAAAGCATAAAAACAAAACTTTTCCATTTTCCGACAGCCTTTGTGCTTTAGCTAATGCAAGCCATGTCTTTCCAGTACCTGCAGTTCCTTGAATTGCTGCAACACGCTGTTCTTCCAGATAATCAAGCAATGAATACTGTTCTCTAGTCAATCGATTAAATGTTTCTTCTTGTTCAAGTCGTTTTGATTTCAAACTAGGCAAAACACTGTAATATGGAGAAAATGCATTAATAATAACATCTTTCGATGTTCTATCTAGCCGGGTATGTCTCTTTCCATCAAAGAAATCATATATTCCTTCAATAAACCTCTGAGGAGAATCCAGAGCATTTTCAAATAACACAATTTCTGGATGATACTCTATTGGCAGTTCCCCGATTGCCTCTCTCCTGCTAACTGAAGGAAACCAGACCGCTGATTCTACCATACAGTATTGAGGCTTATCTGTATATTTCGTATCACCAAGTACATTATCTAATAAGTCGATAAAGCGATATTTACTCCTGTCAGCCTGCTTTAATGGGTTCTTCATTGGATACCGCTCGCTGTTATCTGTTCTGATGTATGTCCATGTGTTATTAATGCATTCAATGCCTCCGGATTTTACCTCAATTACGATAATCCCTTTCTTAGGATGAAATATGGTGAAGTCTGTCTCACCATAAACAATATTATTTTTATCATTCCGATCGTTCCATCTAACCGAATGAAAGACAGTGTATTCGTCAGATAGTTTTTTTTCTAAAGAAACAAATACCTGCCGCTCACCGAAGCTTTTATTGTCTTCATCAAATACGCTAGGTATCATTCGTGCCATTATTTCGTCCTCGCATTAAGAAGTGCAGCAAATTCTGAAGGAACAATTTCATTTATATATAGAGATTTCCAATCACGAAGCGATATTTTTGTCATGTCGTTGTAAAAAACCATAACTTTTTGCTTTTTCCATAAGAGAAATACTTCTGAGGAAACCTCTGTTCCAATTACATTAATATTGCAATATGATTCCGATGGCAATTGTGCATGCAAAACATCCATATCTGTTAGAATATTCATATACTCTTCCGGAGCCATTACCGTAGCAATCTCATTCCAATTCCGGTAGGAAGTACAATCATATCCATCAGAAAATCGTACCTTTTCCTCTGTCAACTCTTCATCTGTGGACTGATAAGTCTCTTCGAACTGTTCATCCGGCAGAGAAGTAACAGTACCAGAAAAATTCTCCATAAATCCGTACGCTTCAACTCTGTTCAGCTTATCGTGAATTGCCTGATTATAATAATTACGAAGGCAGTTATAACAAGATGGGTTGCAATTACATCCCTTTGTTATCTCGATAGCCTTTTGAATTACTCTCTGAAATACTTCACAATCATCGGTTACGAGTCGCCTTACATGTCCAGCTCCACCTGCAACAGCATCATATAAAATAATCTGATAGACCATACTTTGACCATATCGTATTTTGTGAATACAACCTTTAATGTCTGTTCTTTCAATATTTAGAACACTGGAAGCCGCCTCCAAAAGAGCATATAAAACTGAGAGCATTGTTGTCGAGTTACTTGCTCTAGAAGTTCCAAATGTAATTCTAACAACATCTGTTTTGAAGGAGTGGCAAAGTCTCTTTTTATAAAGAAGATCGCTTTCGCATTTTTTATCCCATGGACTATTGTGTGTTCTGCGAATACGTTTAACTCTGGTATTTCCCCCTTCTTCTTTTTGCACAGAAGAGCTAATGCTGTATCCACATTTATCGCAAACATAAAAGTGATCCTTACAAACCACCATTAATGAGTCATTTGCAGATGTCTCCATCTGAATCTTTTCCTTCCCCCTTACCTGAAATGTTTTTTTGTATATCACAAGTCTGGTGGGATCGCCAATATAGCAGGCGTCGCTACGATATGATCGGTTGGGTTTACGTAAAGGAACGTCTTTTGGTGTTCCCTCGGCAATAAAACCTTTTCTTGGCTCAATTGCCTTTTCCCATCTAATATTTTCAATCAAGTTTCCACAAGAAATGCAAACCTCTCCTTCCTCAGAAGGCTCAATCACTCTGCGGTTCGAGGTTTTGCAAGATTCATTTCCACATTGAGCAATATAAACCTCTTTCCAATCAAGACCTGTAGTTTGCGGAAGTTTACGAATATATCGACTAGTATACAGTTTTCCATCTGCAACAACCTGAGCATCAGGTGCATATTCAGCTATGGCAATTTGCAAGTCTCTGACCATCTGTAACTGCTTTGTCTGTGTGAAATCGACACCTTGATATAATTCCACAGTATCAACCGGAAATCCATACTTCGGCAAAACATTATTGCGCACCAAAAACTCTATAAGTTCATTTCTTCCTCTTCCGTCATTTTCTCCTCGTCGGAATGACTTCAACTGCCGTTCACGTCGGGCTGCTAGCTGAAGATCCCCTTCCATATTTAAACGAGTAACTTCATCCTTGTACCATTGAACAGTTTTTCTAAAGTCATTGACTGCGATATTAAGAGCGCCATCAGGACCAATCATTTTCTCGATCCAAGACCAATCTGTGATTCCCATTTCACATTTCGTTTCTTTGGGAATGGAGCGTGTTAGTATATCTCTCAATGAATCAGGATGAGAACACAAATACGCCTGCAATCGCTCATATCCGTCCTGATTAAGGAGAACATCAGCGTTATTTGCATTATAAACATCTGCATTCTTTTCAAAAAAATCACTTAATGCTACTGCAAAAATATGCCGCAATATAACCTTCTCATTATTTATAGAAAAAACGGGAACACCTATTTTCCCTGAAATCATCCTCTCAGGTTGCTCAAAATAGGTAAAATCATGTGAACTCAACTTTGAGTATGTCAGCGCATAAGCTGCAGAATGAATACTTCTTCCGGCACGACCTGCTCGCTGTACATAGTTAGCCGGAGAAGGGGGCATATTTCGCAAATATACTGTTTCCAAATCACCCACATCGACACCCATCTCAAATGTTGTAGAACAGCTAAGAGCATTAATATCTTTATTAATAAATAATTCCTGATATTTCTGTTGCTCAGCACGTCCCAACTGTGCAGTGTGTTCTTTTATGTGCAAAGGTGACATATATTGATTTGCGTAAATTCTTGCATAATGATTTCTATCTAGCAGATCTTCGTGAGTGACAAATTTTAAATGCCCATCACATTTTAATGAAACACAACGATCTTGGCAGTTAGTCATTGTGGTTTTCCCACATTTTGCACAAACGTAAATCGGTTGTTTTTCGCCTGATACCACAACAAATTTATCTGTAGAAAAATAATACTCATTACCCTGAGGTGTAAGAGCGTATTCTCCTCCAACAAGGATACCATCCCAATACATTTTAAGAAGGTTCTTTGCGTCTTCCTCTGGAATTCCCATTATTTTTATAAGCCTGCTCACTCGTCCGTTTTTATAGGATTTTCCACTCTCGCGAACTCTAGGTATCCAGCCATTCAAATAGTTCTTTTTCTTATCAGAGGGGGATTCTTTACATTTTATGAACCTTCTTGGGTGAGCTGTATAGTAAATATACTCTTTCTCATTATCTGCAAGTGCAAAATCATTTGGTTCTAAGGCACCTCCATATACAATATCCATAACTAGAAGATCAAATAGCGCAATAGCATCTTTGATGTCTATTGAATACATATCTGCCAGATCTCCCATAACTTCTTCTGAATTACCTTTGTATTTGAAATCAAGTATTCCCAAAGAAACGAGGCTGGTACTTCGTCTCGCATTTACCATTTCATTTAAGACTGCAATCCAAGCTTGTCTTTTGCTAATTGCGGTCAGATTCTCAGTTCCTTTATCCCCGGGTTCTGCAAATGTCCGATTTGTATCAAAGTATGATGTTAATTCCTGTACAAGGGTGGAAATTTCCCATGGCTGTCTTCCGATACTTTCTTTATTCTTCTCCATGACATGCCATATACCACGTCTTCGAAGGAACTCTTTATATGATGAACTCATATAACAAGCATAGAAAGCGGCCTCACTTCTGCTATCTGAAAAGGTCAGAAATTGCCTTTTTTTTCTAGCTTTTAACGGTTGCATTTTAGGCAAGTTCTTTCTTGCAAAGGGGTTTCTAGTAAATAGGTTTGCTTTTGTATCAGTTGTTTTTTTAACCTCTAATACATCTTCTGACTCCGGTAACTGTTCAAATAACTCCGTTCCGAGTACAGCGGTTGCTGCATCATATCCAACATAGAACAATTTCATCTCCCCATAGTTACAACAGGGACATTTATTTACATTACGCACACCCCTGCGTTCTGCTTTACGAAGATGAACCAGATTTTCGTACCCGTGTTTACAAGAAAAATCAAATATCTGGCTTTCATGATGTATTTCACCACATTTAGCACACAGAACAAAGTCTTCCCTCTGAATATCATCATTACTTTCTACGTCATCATCCTCAATATCAAGTTCCTCTCCCTGAGATTTTAATAGGTAAACTTCTAATTCTTCATCAAAACGATTTGTTGCTGAATTAAGATGATTTCCTGTGGTTTTTCCAGCAACGCCAATTCGCCCACAGTCATCACATACCGCAGCTTCAAATACACGCCAACTATCCCCGTTTATCTCGATATTATTCTGCCTTATAAGAGAAAGGTATTTATCAGCGTTCACAGTTATAAAAGCACCTTCAAGGGCACGAACAAACATATGATATCGTGCCTTTATGAGAGATGTTTTATTCTTTTCTGCTTTCGAAGCAACATGAATCAGATTAATAAGGTCTTCGTCAGAAATATCTATATAACGTCCCATTTCCAAGCAGATTTCCTGTACCGTCATAGGACGATTGGCACATTTCCTTAGCAGTCTATACGCTTTTGAAGATATACACAGGTCATATAGGATTTCGGATTCAGTTTGCGTTGTATCTATCTGAAGTCCAAATGATTTAAAGATATCTTCTATAGTTGCTTCTGGATGAGCAAGTTTTGCAAATACCTCAAGTGGCACCTCCATAGAGTTTTCAGGGAACTCTGGCATTATAGTCCTTGATCGAATAATGTCATTTGAGTCAAAAGAAGCATCACAAAGCGTACTGGCAAACGAAACAATATCAGAATCTGCTTCTTTTCCGCCTAAAGTTGCACTTGTAAGAATATGGTGAACATCTCCCGGGTTACTAATTCTCGCTTTAAGGCGTCGAAGTAACAATGAGGTTTCGATTCCAGTTGCCCCTTTATAAACATGAGCTTCATCTAATACGAGAAATCGCAGATTTGCTCCGGAGAAAACAAGATCATCATTTGGCCGAAGCATCATATACTCAAGCATTGCATAATTAGTAACCAGAATATGAGGTGGTTTAGTACGCATAGTATCCCTGGAAATCACTTCATTTTTTAAAGGCTTTAGTGCCCTCCCGTTTTCATCTTTAAATACCTTTCCAAACTCAGTGATTCCTTTAGCTTCCTCCTGCTCAGTGTTTCTGTTATAAACACCAAACGTAATCTCCGGGAATTGTTTCAATACTCTCCGGAGACGCTTCATTTGATCATTTGCAAGGGCATTCATAGGATATATAAGAATAGCCCTTACACCATCATTAAGCATTCCTTTCTCTTTTTCTTGAAGAAGGTGATTAATGATAGGCAACATGAAACATTCTGTCTTGCCTGATCCGGTTCCTGTTGTAACAACTAAATTTTTACCCGCATTAATCTTGCGAATTGCAAGCTCCTGATGTTTGTATAAAGGACGCAAGAGCTTTATTTCCTTCTCGCCTTCAGGTACGCCGGGTTCGAGAATATTAAAAAGTGGCGAAAGTTCGTGTTCACCAATTAATTCGTTTATGCTTTTTCCAGTTTCAAAAGAATCACTTATATCAAGATATGGTCCCTTAGTAATAGTATTTGCTTTACTTAATGCATTTGTAAACTGTCGAGCATATTCACGATCTGCCAAATGAAAACTAGTAGAAATATAACTGATAAATTCTTCTTTAATATTGTCAGATGCTTTTATTGGATCAAACATCAGCTTAATCTCCTTCTTGTATATGAATATAAGTCTGCTACATTGTACCGATTTGATCGATCAGCATCACGATCTGTAATGTGGTAAGCAGTTCTTCCTTTAATGCGATCATAAAATCTGTAATAGTAGAGACCTTCACCATAATCATTAGTGATACTTAATGTACTGTCATTAATGTATACTATTGTAACAGGGTTAACCTTATATAATTTATTTCCTCTATCGTCAAATAAATCATCATAAAATGAATATTCCCGACGTTCCAATCGTTTATTTCTATAATACATGGTGCCTTTATAGACCGGGCATTTCCTATCCTCACTATCAACAAAATGAATACCCTGATAAGTGATATGGTCTATATAGCTTGGTATTATTTTTAGGGAAGAGTATAGATTTTCTCCCTCGAATGTAATGTTATTGATTTCTATGATACTATTCAAAAATCGAAGTTCATTGACATCTCCAACGAAAAACGATCCTGTTGCTAATGTGACACTTTTCCTCGCAAATAAATTTCCTGTTTGTTTTCTAATAGAATAGTGATATTCACCAACGGGTAGCATAATATTATCTGCTATGATTTCCTTATCTTGATGTATTTCATATCTATTCTCAAACTCTGTTCCTTCACAAATAGTAAGATTGAGTAAACGTGCATTATCCCCTATAAACCCATGTCCAAGATCCCACAGAAGTGTAGATTTTTCGAATTTTAAAACAGGTTGCTTCACAAATTGTTCTTTTGTTGCAATTCTTCCAATTCGATATTTTTTCGGTATTTTATTCTTCCATGTTACTTTTATATCAACATCCAAAAGGTTTTTTTCTTCTGTATTGGTGTACCCATAGACTGCATTCCCAAGTGCATACACATTGGCTCTATCACTCCCGACAGGCTTGTCATCAAGCAGTATTTCTATACCTATGTCTGAAGGCGCTGACACATACAGGAGGCGTTGCTGAGGAATGTTATCTATCCAATATAAATTAGTCCCTCCCCATTTATTGTTTTCATCATCCATTATCTTGAGTATCGGAATCGATATGTCGAGTTCTCCTGCATCATAAGGAACGCAAATATTAGTATCCCCTTGGTGAAAACGATATGTCTTTAATGCTCCTTCACCAGTAAATATCTTTAGTTGTGCATCATTATAATCTTTTTCAGAATAATAAAAGGGCTTGTCAAAATGAACCGATAATTTCTGTATTATTCTATAATCTCTTCGAAACACTAATCTATTGTGAGAAAGATCTATCAAACGTATTGAGATTTCATTGCTCCCCAACTGTTCCAATTTTATTTTATATATTCTTCCACCTGGAATCTCATCAGAAGGAAAAGTCTGAAACTGTACTTCTTCTGAGTTAATGAGAAGCTTATAACGTTTCTCAGCCTCCTGACTGCTAGATATTATGCGAAGTGTTTCGTTTCCTTTGATTACGCTATACCGTACTCCATTAAAGGTGTACTCAGCTGATTTTTCTCTTCCAGGGATTGACACTCTTATACTATATTCCTCAGAATGATTATCTATAGCTACAACTTCACCATTCAGGCTGATTATAAAATCTTCCATCAAAGATGCATAATACCCTTTTAAGTACACATTTTCACTTATAGGAGCAATATCCACATTTGAGAACTCTATTGTAGTACCCTGAGGTATAAAAAACGAATATCCACCTACTATGCAGCTCGCTAAATCTATTTCTGTTTTTTCTTTAAAGGCTAGGCAATTTCTAAATAAAACCTGTTCCGAATTAAAGATTTCTTCATTCCCACATTTGATTATTATCCTTGGATTAAATTCTTTTGACCCCGAGCGCCTAAGATAAGCTTCAAGGCTGACAGAAAACCCAATCATGGTTTTTCCCAGTTCATTTCCATAGTATTCCAAAGATCTATGCTCAATAAGACGGTCCGAATTATATATAAAAAGCTCTAGGGAAGAAAAATCACTTCTTGCAAGACGAACATCTGGGAATATAATCCGAATATCATTCTCATTAATTAGCTGATATATTGGCTTAATCCGTGTATACTCTGTGGCTACTGTACGTTTTTCCTCTCTCCTACTTCTTTTCCTGGCCTCAGTAATCCTCTGCAACTTCTTTTCCATCCACTCGTCGCACAACTGTTCTTCATAGCAAGATGGATCAAGTGCAGTATTATTAATAAGAGCATCTATTCGCTTAATAATTGTAGACGCAATTATTCTTGCATATCTTGGACGGTTCAGGATAAGTTTAATAATCCCTTCTCTGAAATAATAAACTTTTGAACTTATCTCAAGGTCTTCATCTTCGTCACTATTGCTCATTCTATTTCGAAGGGCAATTATCATACTGGCAATCATTGGATCGCCCTCAATATATTCCCAATTTAAATTATTGCAATAAAAATCATATAAAAAATCACAAAAATAAAGCCATGAACGTTTCGTTGAAAAGGCATGAACGAGAATTGATGACTTAAACTGATTACCGCTAGAATTGGTGATAAACCACCTATTATTTTTAGAAAGAGAATTCTTTACACATGCTGCAAGAAGGGTTCTAAGAGTACCGCTATCATCACGAAATCCAAACTGTGTTGTGATATACTTCCAGAATCCTGATTCATCTCCAGTATCCCATGTCTTTGCATAGTTGATAACTGCAAGAGCAATCTGCATTTCTTCCTGTAGGCTCAAATGATATGCGCTGTTCAGACTCCTCTGTATTAATAATCGACTATTCCTATAAATTGTATCTAGGTTTTTTTGTGATATTATGCGACTTCCTATTAGCGGATATCTTGAATATGTATAATGAATGAAGTCTTTTGAGGCATCATACTTTTGCATGTCGTCTTCGACATGCTCCATATCCTCAATAGACAGCTCGTTTTGTTCAACATCATTCCCTTTTACTGAAAAGCCATAAAACTCAATAAACTCATTTGTTGTGTAAGGTGTTCTTGAAATATAACTCCTAATCCATTGAGCTTCCGAGGTAGATGGAATTGATGTTTTTCCATTGACAGTGTTTTCTTGTAAAAACGAAATAATCCGCTCATCTATTATTGAAGTGTTTGGATTGCAATAAGGGAGGCCGTAAAGGAAATCGATATATTCTTCAATGGAAAGCCCTCTTGCATTTGAAAGATTTCTTAAGGAGCTAGTATCATCTGGCATGAAATATGGCTTTTTTAGGATATATACAGTATGTCCGAGTCTTGAACAGTTTTTTATCTCTTCTTCTGACAATTTATGTAGACTTGCTGATACAATAAGATCCTTAAGAGCGTCCGAAAAATCCGACATAAAAAAACACTTTATTTCTTCCTCTGATACAAGAACAAAGCAGCAATCATCTTTCATATTGTTGAAGAGATAAAACTTACATCCACCCCTTTCTAAGAAAAACTGCTTATTATTTACCATTTCTGTAATGGTCTGTATTTCATCCTGCAGCAAATCTTTTCCACACCACTTTCCCAGGTTGTTACGTCTTGATAATTTCTGATAGATTCTTTGCCTTGAAACATTGTACCATTTGCATAATAAGGAAAGTTTGAATCCATATTCATCTTTCAACCTATTAACAGTATCTATGTCTATTTCTCGTGAATCTATCTGTGATATATCTGCAATGTCGACATACTCTGTTTCGAAATAATCATCTCCCATTGTTCGAAGCAGATTAATCTGTTCCTCTAATCGTTTTACAGATAAAGATCCCATATTTTTCAGTTGACGCATATCTAAGTGATTAAGCTTAACCACCTGACCAATAGTAGTAATCCCGCTTTTTAACAAAGCATTATGTACACGAATCGGAACTCTCAAATCCGTAACAGGATGCAAGAGAAAATCTGAAGAAAATTCGACAGCATTATCTGGTATGTTATTTTGAATACTATTTGTTTCTCCTGTATCTATGCCTAACTCTGCGAATATTCTTGCCTTCTCAATTCCTTCTCTTGAAATCTTATTAAGCAAATCCTCTATTTCAGAGATGGACTTAACTCCCATATTGCGAATCTCTGGAATTTCGTCATAGTGCTCTATAAGGTCAAATAATGTATGAATATTATTACGCTTTAAACAATTATATGTCCTTACTGACAGCTTTAATGAAGATAGAAGCACATCCTGATACTCTTTTTGATTTTCGTATTTCACAGTATAGTCCCCGTCCCAATCCTTGTATTAATGATCGTACACTTTTGCCTATGATTCCTGCCACAGCTATCAGAAATTCACCTATTCCACTCCCAACGCCTTATACACTGCATCCTCAGCGGTACTGTAAAAAATCAAGTTAAAACTTCCTATTAATTCAGCTGGTACGGTACCAAGATCTGCTGCAGATATGATTGGCAGCAACACTTTCCTTGCCCCGCTGTCCAAGCAGACCTGCAACGCATTTGCAAGCTCGTCCACCTTAATCAGAGTACCGCTGATGCTAATCTCACCAAGCACAGCCAGACTGCTGACTGTGGGTTTAGCAAGAGCAATCGAGCACAAAGCTATTAATGTAGGTAATGCCAGCTTTCCTGTCATACCAATCCCCTGGAGATCCTGGTAGTTCACGATGTAGTCTTTTGTGGTTGTGCTGATGGCTCCGCTAATCCTATTTCCGTTGGCCTTCAGGAAATTGAATGCTGTGTTGGAAGCTTCGCGGCATTCTCGATCTGCCCCGAGTCCTGTACGATCAAATTTCCCGTTACCCGGCAGCATCTGAGATTCCAACCGGAACACACCAATCATGCCGGATTTTCCATGAGATACGGTGTAGACCTGGCCGGGGTTGCACATGCCTTCGGGAATCAGTTTGCCTCCGCCTTGTTCAGGTACACTGACGTATTTTTCCTCAAAGGTTTCGTTATCAATATAGGAAAAGTTGACATCGTAGAATTCCATTCCGCCCAGCTTCTTCAGCTGCTCTTTGACGCGTCGACGCATTTCCAGTGAAATGATCAGGATTTCTTCGATGTCTTCTTTGGTAAAGTTTCCATCCGGATAAAGGAGTTTGACGAAGCCTCCGACCATTTTCCGTACGGCAATCGTATCGCGCTGATTCAGGTTTTTGCCGAGGCGGAAGTATTTGTCCAGAGAATCCCCATACTGCTCTTTTCGGAGTTCACGGACAAATTCAGCCAGGTAATCCGTGATGAATCCATAATCATCCGTGAAGTGTTCCGGGCGGAACTTTGGAATCTCCCAGCCGGGAATATAGCAGTGCATACGGTCGAGGAAAGCGGTATCGGTTCCCATTTCCGGGGGAAAAGGATCAAACAAGCTGGATGTCTTTAAGAGTACGTCCACACTCTGATTGATATTTCCTACAAATACCATGGAGGCAGATGCAGCCTTTTCTTCTTTTCCGCGGGCAAAGGATCCGGAGGCCATATAGTCTTTCATGATCTGGATGCCGTCTTTGTCTTTAAAGCGAATACCGGCGACCTCGTCAAAAGCAACACAGT
>AUXO016529836.1_pt1 | contig 13264 bp, 19 predicted proteins | sample 768731 | NCBI WGS metagenome assembly AUXO01 (sample SAMN02715735, study PRJNA202380) | gut metagenome | biome: sheep rumen | host: Ovis aries | place: New Zealand: Palmerston North
TTGGCTCTGTAGATATTTACAGAGCCTTTTCGTTTTGCGCGAAATAAACAAGTCATAGTATGAAAGGAAGTAAGTGAGACGAATGTTGTAGCTGAGAGACGCTACCTTCTCGATGGAGTTCTGTCCTCCCATCGAGCCTTTTATTTTTTTTTATTTTTTATAGAAAGGAGTTACTCATGGATGTGTTAATACTTTTATTGCTTTTTGTTATGATAGCCTCTATTGGAGCTTGGAGCGGGATAACATTATATAAAAACCATAAAGCTTTTAATAAGTCCGATCACGAAGAAAAGTACATTGGTGTTCTTGTGTTGCATGTTGATGGACGGGAATTTATTGCAACAACTCTCGAATTAACGCAAGATATTTTGTCGAAAAAGGACGGAGATAAAGTTTATATGGTCGTTGAGGTACGTCAGCATAGCGAAACAAACAAGGGCTAATATGAAACAATAATTTTGTTCTATTAAGGAAGGAGATTGATATGACAGACGAGATTATTAAGCAAGTTGACAAAAATGCCTTGAACGCTTTGAAACAAGCACTGGCAGAAAATGATGCGGGAAAGCAGGCGGTTCGTACTGGAACTGCATTGAGACTTGTCGGCGAGTCTTCAAAGCTGGAAAAGATGAAGTTTGACAATGATCTTGCAACAAAGAAACACGATCTTGACGTGAAGAAGCATGAGCTTGAAGTCGAAAAAGTTAAGATTCAGAAAGAGCTGGATGCAGAGAAAATCAAACTGCAGAAAGAACTTGAAGAACAGAGACGAATTGACGCGATTCATCAACGTGATGCTCAGGAAAAGTTGGAAGAGCTTAATCGGATTCATTCTGATCAGCAGCTTATGGCGAGACTTGCTGTCGAGGCTCTTAGCGGAGTAGTAAGGACTGTTGGCGGATTCGCCGCACTTAAGTACGGTTTGGATTACGAAGAGCACAAGGTAGTATCTGGAAAATTTAAAGATCTTGTAATAAGACAACTCCCCAACCCGTTTAGAAAGGGTTAATTGATTCAACAAAAATGGTCTTGTTAGGGTTTTAGAATTCTAACAAGGCCTTTTTGGTTTTGGAGGTCATATGCGTTATCACTGCGAGGTCTTTGATTCCGTTCCTATGTTTGGAGAGACATATCATTGTAATCATATAATCTACCACAAATGTACGTTGTACAAAAATGGAAACTTAGGATTAGCAGTAATACAACAATACTACGATCCCATAACAAAGCATACATGGTGGTCTGCTATTGAAAATCCGTATAGAAATATGCTGTACGGAAGCCCGAAATTTCCAGGATATTTTAAAGCGAAAGCCGGAATATCCAAAGACGGCATTTACCCAACTGTTACTATAAGGCAGATGATGTGGGCATTAAAACTTAAACCAATAAAAAGGCAGCCATGGGAAACATGCTTTGACCACTGTCCAGTTTAGTTCGCAACATAAACAATCCCCTTTATGCATAAGAGAACTATAAACTTATAAACAATTTTTATATTTATGGAGGTATTGAAATGAAACGTAGATTTTACACAATTTTTGATTTAGTCAACGAGTTCAAAGCAGGGCAGGAAGAAGAGACTAAGCTGCAGAGAACCATCTACATCGAACTGGATGACAGAGATGCGACTCTGGACATGCTGCTCGACAAAGTACATCAGCCTCTGAATTGTCTTAAGGACACGACAATTCTTGATGCTGATGGGAAGACCGAGCACCCTGTTCTTGAGATCGGATTCATGGCTACCGGTGAGAGGTACGGTGAGATCAAGGCAAAGCTCGAGATGGCTGGGCTTCTGAACAATGGCAAAGCAACTGAAGTGAAAAAGAAAGTAACTGACGATAAGAAGTAAGTTGAAAATAGATTAAGATATATTTGATTATGTGAATGAGCCCTTGGTTCTTTATAGAATCGAGGGCTTTTCTTTTTTGTCAAAGGAGGTGCGATATTGTTGGAATCGATCATTCAGTCGTCAATGAACGATGAACTCGAACCCGTAATCATCAAAGACCAGTGCTTTCCTCAAGATATTTGGACGGCCGATTTCACAGATTATGTAACCCAGTCAGTTCATTCGAAAATAGAAGACCCGATAAGACTTTTCTATGATTCTTTTTCGAAACGCCATTTCAAAGCTACTTTATCGCAGGTCTTACAGGCTGAATACCATTTGAACCGCAATTACACAATGGGTGCGGATGTCGATGCTCATATGTGGTCTGATTTCTTAGGTCTTGATAGAAGACCGGAAGATGAAAATAAGATGTGGTATCCGGAAGACGGAGTGTATTGGATCGACTTCAATCATAAACTTGGTCATACGTCTTCTGGCGAAGAAGTAATCACCATAGATATGCCTTATGAGCCATACAAAAACTTTGAAGACGCAGAATAAACAGGGTCTCTAATGAAATACTATGAAAGGAGGTATCATCATGAGTAGATGGAGTAGATGGACGACCATGATTGTCGTAGGAGCAATTATCCAGGCTATCGGCGAAATTGGTAAAGTTATTTCCAGCAACATTGATGAGAAAGAAGAAGAGTAATTAATAACGGCAAGAGAGTTCATAAGATGTTTTTGAGCTCTCTTGCTTTTATATTTTAGGAGAGTTCGGCATATGACCGGGAAGCTACGAATACAAAAAAATCGGGCATTGTTTGGGCTTGGATTATTAGCTGGCGATTTGTCTGACCCGAACGAGGCTTCGAATCCAAAATATTTTTATCAAGCGTGCTATAGAAATCATGCGTTTAATCAAATAGTAAAAGAAGTTTTGGAAAAAGACGAACCGCCTCGAAAAGTTATTGAAGATTTCAAAGAAAGAATGACTAAGGCGGCTTGTAATTCTTTAAATGCAGGCTATATGTTTTCTGTTGCTGCCGATACTGCTGATTGGATTCTTGATACTTTGTACTAAGAAAGGAGAGTATTTATGAAATTCGTAAAATATGCACTTGTAGCGTTTGTAACCGCAAAGATTACAACTAAATATTGGGTTACTATGTTCGGATACATTGCTATGGCAACAGATATGACGCTTTCTCCGCACAATCCGGGAAAACTTATAGACATTATGACATCTGAAAAAGTTAATACCATTGCGAAGAAGCTCGCTAAAGACGACATTGATAAGCTGTTTAAGAAACACGCGAAATAAACAAGGTGTGTTATGGAGAAAGGTACTTAACAATAGCTTAGAGGGAAAGCGCTGTCTAACGACAGAGACGTAGGTTCGATTCCTACAGTACCTTCTCTTTTTGTTTCTATTCACTTCATATTTAAGAAAGGAGAAAATTGATGAAAGTGAAAACGCTTTTGACGGCCGGAAAGGCATTTGTCAAAGCAAACGGACCATGGCTTGCCGTGGGCTTCGGACTGGCGGCTGCTTTTGTCGCCGGTGTTCGGGCAGTTCAAAAAACACCAGAAGCAGTAAAAAACATTGAGGAAAAGAAGGAGGAAAAAGGAGAAGACCTCACTGTTGTTGAAACTGTTAAAGCTACGTGGCAGTGTTATCTGCCTTCACTGATCATTTTTGTTTTAGCCTGCTGTCTTATTATCGGCGGGCAGAAAGCTACTGCGAGGAGAGCTGCGGCCTTTGCGACCGCATACTCGCTATCGGAGGAAGCTCTTAAGGAATACAGGACGGCCGCTAAGGAAGTACTTGGAGAAAAAAAAGAGGCTGAAGTACATGCCAAAGCGGCAGAGAACAGTGTAAAGAAAGACCCACCTCCGCCAGGATTTGTCATGGTTGGTGGCAAGGGCAATCAGTTATGCAAAGATGAGTTTTCCGGACATTATTTCTGGAGTAATTCTGAGCACATATGGCGTGTCATGAATGAAATTACTCATCAATGTGGCTATAGCGATTTCGTATACTTAAATGAATATTATTACCAAGCTGGAGTTTATGACGGCCTAGAATGCAAATATGCAAAAGAACTCGGTTGGCCTCAGAACACAAAGCTCGAACCTGAATTTTCATGTGCGCTTGGAAGCGGCGAATATGAGAACATTCCTGTTTTAGTTGTTGGGTTTAATAAGCGACCTGATCATCCTAAAGATTCTTGGGGAAATTATCTTTGATTAATACGCGCTATATACAGTGCATATTATGAAACCGTAAATCAGGTAACAAAAAGAAAGGAGATTACTATGCCTGAAGAAATGAAAAACGGATTCGAGGTAACAACAGCAGAGGAAACAACTGTCGACGAACAGAAGAAGACCGGAGAACAGCTGACAACACGAGATATGGCAGTCATTGGTGGACTGGCACTCCTTGGTGTTGGGCTGATCGTGAAGGGCGTTAAAAAAGTGTTCGGAAGAAAAAAGAAGGCCTATGCCGAAGTGCCCGTAACCGGAGAATACTTTAAAAGGGGATAATATCCTATAACAACTGAATATGGAATCGATGTTGAAGAGTCTGGGCAAATGCTCAGGCTCTTCGTTTTTCATGAGGTTTCTTATGAATCATTATATTTACGAAGGACCGATAATGGAGTTTGGTCGTCTCGTAGAAAATCGATGGTATGGCGAGACGATGGCTAAAACCGAGAAAAAAGCCAGAAACAATCTTGCGTACCAGTGGAAAAAGAGGAATAACAGATTGGCATCATCGGTCATAACTCTTCCAGGAAAAATCCAAATAGTTAAATAGGAGGTAACTATGTACAAAAAATATGTTGGCATTGCAGCTCTTGTTGTAGCAGGTATTGCATTCTTTATCGCTTCGGACGCCGATTCTAAGGCTACAAAATTGAAGAAAGCAGTTGATAAAGCAGTTGACAATATCTCGGGTCTCAGCGATGACGAGGTTGCGAAGAAATTCACAACGTTCATGGCTGAAGATGCTGTGAAAAAAGCTGCCGAAAAGAAAGCAAACCAAATCGTTAATAATGTGCAGTCTAAAGTTCAGGCCGAAATCCGGAACGAAGTATCTACCAATGTTATGTCTGTAATTGAAGATGTCAAGAGAACTACCGACGTCGAAACTATGGTCAAATCTAAAGTTAGGTCACTTCTCAAGCACATGGATCTCGACGATATCCTCGACGAGTTCAGAGAAGATATTCTTAACGAGCTAAAGGATCACGCTACTGAAAAACTGGACGATCTTCTTGATAGCAATGCCACGATCATAAGAATATGAGGAGGCGTTTGTGGAGGATTATAGAGCAAATTCGATGAAGTCTAAAATGGAGACTAAAGCTGAAGAATCTTCCGAAAAAAAGATTGATAAGGTTGTCAAATCTCCGGTAAAAACTAAGAAGAAGGGAAAACTTGCTAAAATTCTTGATTCCTTAGTAAAGGAAGATGCGGCAACAATCAAGAATCATATCATAAAAGAGGTCATTGATCCAGAGATTCGAAAAATCGCTCAGGATGTAGTGACTAATGTTGTCGACATGGCTCTCTGGGGCAAAGACGGTGGGACAAAGCAAAGGCCTAGAACTGCGGCCGGACAAGTTTCATATAGAAGCTACTATAATGGTCAAACCGTGCCCCAGCAGCCTGTTCGAAAAAAGGCTGGTACTTCTAGCTATCTTGTTGACGATATCGTAATAACCACAAGGGGCGAAGCAGAGGAAGTCCTTCAGAGGATGGAAGAGCTCCTTGACTCATACGGAACCGTGTCCGTAGCTGATTATTATGATCTTGTTGATATTACGGGTAAGCATACTGACAACAAATACGGTTGGAATGACTTATCTGCAGCATATATTGTAAAGGCGTTTGATGGCTATGTCATTAAACTTCCTAGAACCATAGCATTAGATTAAAAGAAGGAGATTAATATGTTCGAAATAGTTAAAAGCAATGTTAGAACATTTGGCAAGTCCCTTGCCCTTGGAGCCAAACGGAAAAGTCCTGAACTCTTTATGATCGCAGGAACTTGCGGATTTGTAGCAACCGGCATTACGATTGCAATTCAGTCCAGAAAGATTGACACCATTCTTGATGAGCATGAAGCGAGACTTGCAAAAATCAAAGAACTTAAGCAGCAGTCCAAAGAAGCCGGAGAAAGCGAGGAACGTCAGAAAGAGATCGGAAAAGCAACAACCATGGCGTGGGCAAAATTTGTAGGGCAGTGTGCTAGATTGTATGCACTCCCTCTTGCTCTTGGAGGAGCCACACTGTTTTGTTTCTTCAGAGCAAACGGCATTCTCAAGGGTATTGCAGTCGAGTCTGCTGCTATGGCCGCAGCGGCAAACGCCGACCTTAAGAAGTACAGAGAAGGAGTCGTCAAGGCCCTTGGCGAAGAAGGCGACAAAGATATTCGTCTTGGAGTAAAGGAAGAGGAAGTCGAGAAAGAAGACGGCACAATCGAAAAGGTTAAAATCGCAGATCGCAATCGTGAAAGCATCTATGTTAAATACTTTACAAAGAGTAATCCTTACTGGGACAACGATCCTCGCAACATCCAGTATTTCTTTGAATGCCAGCAGCGCACGGCAAACAGCGTTCTGAGAGGTCGAGGTCGAAAGGGTCTTACTCTGAACGAGGTATACACCATGCTCGGGTTTGAGACAACTCCGGCTGGAATGGTATGCGGATGGATCTTTGATAAGGCGAATCCTACAGGAGACAACAAGGTTCTGTTTGATATTACTAGAGTGAAAATTCGCAACGAGAATGGCTCAATCGAAGAAGCTTATGCCGTAGACTTCAATGTTGACGGGAATATCTACAATACAATGGTCCAGGACTTGAGACGGAGCTCTCGGGCGAGCTGATTCATGATATTTTCGATTTTCCGCAGAGGTTCTTCTCCTATTGAGGAACCTCTGTTTTGCTAAAGGAGATTACTATGAACAAGTGTTTATGGTTTCTTTTTGGGGTGGCAGTAGGTGCGTCGGTAACCTACTTATATCTTAATGAGAAAAATAAAGAAACAAATGCAACTGTTACCAAAGACGATTCGGTTGACGATACAGAATCTTTTACAGAAGTAACTGATGATGAACCGAAGTCGTTTAATGAAGTAACAGAAGACTATTCCGAAGTAAAGGCTCCGAGCTTTGATAGCACTGTCGAGAGAATTTTGAATCAGGAACCTGACCCGGAAGAAAGAAAAAAAGTCGCAGAATATATCGAACGTGTGAAACAGTATAACAAAGATGCTGCCCAGGAGTACGCAACCCATAACGGTAATGCTCCGTATGTTATCGATCCAAATGAATATGGCGACTTTGAAGACTATTCAACAATTTGTCTCACGCACTTTGCCGACGGAGTGCTTGTTGACGATGCTGGTGATATTCTTACTAAGGAGGAAATTGATGAGAGCGTCGGTCCTGATTATGCTGACTATTTCGGATTATACGGTGACGATTTGATTGTCATTCGCAACGATGCAAGATGTGCTGATTACCATATCGAACGGGATCTTCGAAACAGTTTTGAGGCCGACGAAGTAAACAACGATCCTCCAATCATAGATTGGGGAAAGGATGATTGATATTTCGAGAGCTTATTTCAAATGGTTGACAGGACTGGTGGGTGGAAAAGAAAGCAGTACCCACATGAAGTTATTAAGACAACTATATGAGACTCCGTTCCGATATTCAATACCTACTGACGGCAATAGAGAAGCCGACGGTGTCAATCTTCGATATCGTTTCGGGGTCGGACATCACATTCAGCAATCCAAAATTGCCTACTATCTAGATTCAAAACCATGCAGCGTTCTTGAAATGATGATTGCACTTGCATTGAGACTCGAAGAAGACATCATGTCGAATGAGGATTATGGCAATCGGACCGGACGTTGGTTTTGGGATATGATTCGTAATAGTGGTTTAATCACCATGGTCGATAAGAACTATCAAGAGCAAGAAGTTGATAATATTACTCAAAGAATTCTCAATAGAGACTATGACTTTGACGGCCATGGTGGGTTCTTCTGCATTCCGGAAATAGTTATAGATATGCGAACCGTTGAAATCTGGAAGCAGGCATTGTGGTATTTAAATGATATTTTAAGAAATGGGGCATAAATGGATTTCTTTATGGTTTCGACCAGACCCGGTAAAAAAGGAGTCATCGAAATCTACCCGAGGTTCATTATTCCTACAAAGCGAAAAAGCGCCGACTTAATGATACGCGGTGGTGACTTTTATGCCGTGTGGATGGAAGAATCGGGCTTATGGTCAACAGACGAAGGGGACGCTCTTCATATGATTGACCGTGAGCTCGATTTATATTTGGAAAAAAATAAAGACGCATATGCGGATTACTCAGTCAAGGTTCTTCACATGTGGGACGCACAGACTGGGATGATAGATACGTGGCATCGATACTGCAAACAGCAACTTCGAGACTACTATCACCCACTTGACGAGAAATTGATATTTTCCAATGTTAAAACTAAGAAAGAGGATTATGCGAGCAAGAGACTTAGCTACCCTCTTGCTGACGGCAGTATAGATGCCTACAAGAAACTTATGTCCGTATTATATTCTGACGAAGAACGACGGAAAATTGAATGGGGAATTGGCGCAGTTATCTCTGGAGATTCTAAAACCATACAAAAGTTTCTTGTCCTGTATGGCGAAGCAGGAACTGGTAAGGGAACAGTACTTGAACTTATAGCAAAACTTTTTGAAGGTTATGTAACGTCGTTCGAGGCAAAGGTACTTGGCACTGCCAATGCCTCTTTCGCTCTTGAAGCGTTTAAAGACAACCCTTTAGTTGCGATAGACTATGATGCTGAACTCAGCAGAATTGAAGATAATACGAGACTTAACAGCCTTGTTTCACACGAAGAGATGGTTGTTAATGAAAAGTTCAAGTCAATGTACAAAAATCGCTTTAGGTGCTTTTTGTTTTTAGGAACTAATAGACCGGTAAAGATTACCGACGCTAAATCGGGTCTTTTAAGAAGACTGATTGATGTATCACCTTCCGGCAATAAGGTACCAAGTCGGGAGTATAAAAAACTAGTAAAACAAATGAACTTTGAGTTAGGTGCAATCGCGAAGCACTGTCTCGACGTTTATGAGTCTGATCCTGACATTTATGACAATTATATTCCGTTTAATATGCTTGGAGCATCGAACGATTTTTATAACTTTGTGTTAGAGTCCTTTGATATTTTTAACAAGAATAACGGAACATCATTAAAAGCAGCATATAGTTTATATGAGGTTTATTGTCAGGATTCAAAAGTGAACTATCCGTTCAGTAAAACGAAGTTTAAAGAAGAGTTGAAAAACTACTTCAAAGACTTTGATGCTAGAACAACAATTAACGGAGAACAAGTTTGGAACTATTACCATGGTTTTAGAACCGAACGATTTGCTCCTGAAGAATCAGCTATACGAGATGAACCAGAACCCGAAAACTCTGGATGGTTAAAATTTGACAAAACGGTTTCTATCTTTGATGAACAGTATGCCGACTGTAAAGCACAATATGCGACAAGCGGCGGCGTTCCAACGTATGCTTGGGACAACGTTACTACTGTACTAAAAGACATAGACACATCTAAATTGCACTATGTGTTAACACAGTGTCAAGAACCGAGATTGATATTTGTAGACTTCGACATTCCTGATCCTGAAACTGGTGAAAAGAGTTATGCTCTTAACTATGCAGAAGCCGTTAAATGGCCAAAAACATATGCTGAACTTAGTAAAAGCGGTCAGGGCATTCATCTCTTTTATATTTATCTCGGAGATGTGGAAAAGCTACAAAAAGAGTATGCCCCGCACATAGAAATACAGGTTGCTACTGGAAAACATTCTATGCGAAGGATGCTTACAAAATGCAATGATATTCCTATTGCTGAAATAGCGTCGGGGCTTCCACTAAAGAAAGGAGATAAAGTGATAAATGAGCGGGTTATTAAAAGCGAGCGGAGTCTTCGCGCCCAGCTTATTCGTAACCTGAATAAAGAAATACATCCATCAACAAAGTCGTCTATAGACTTCATAAACAAAATTCTCGATGACGCATATGACAGCGGCTTGTCATATGATGTAAGAGATATGAAAAATGATATTTTCCAGTTTGCTTTGGGTAGTACAAACAACTCAAAGTATTGCTCAGACTTAGTATCAAGAATGAAGTTTGTATCCGCTGATGCTGACGAGCAAGAAAACTTAGAAGCAGACAAACCAAAAATTATATTTTTTGACTGTGAAGTTTTCCCAAATCTGTTTGTCTTATGTTGGAAGAAACCTGGAAAAAACACAGTAGTTGTTCGAATGATTAATCCAGAACCAGTCATGGTAGAATCACTGTTTAACAACTACGATGCGATAGGATTTAACAATCGCAGATACGATAATCACATTTGCTACGCTCGTATCATGGGTTATAACAACGAGCAGCTCTATAACTTGTCTCAAAGCATTGTCTCGAACGATAAGTCTGCTATGTTTGGAAGCGCATATAATCTCAGCTATACTGATATTTATGATTTCAGTTCTAAAAAACAATCGCTAAAAAAATTTGAAATAGAACTCGGCATACATCACCAGGAACTTGGGTTACCATGGGATCAACCAGTTCCAAAGGAACTTTGGGATAAGGTTGCAGACTATTGCGTTAACGATGTAATCGCTACTGAAGCAGTGTTCGAAGCTACTCAGTCAGATTTCATGGCTAGAGAAATATTGGCTGACATTACTGGGGGCACTGTAAATGACAGTACAAACTCGTTAACAAAGAGATTTATATTTGGTAACGACAAGCATCCTCAGAGTAAATTCAACTATAGATTTATGGGCGATGAAGGCGCTATAGCAAAACGAGTTACTCACTTACCAGGTTTTGAAGGTGAGTTTTGGGATTTAGATCCCGAATACACAGCTTTCGACAAATACGGAAGACCTATATTTCCCGGATACACGCACCATCTTGGTAAATCTCTTTATCGAGGAGAAGACCCAAAACAAGGCGGCTACGTATACTCAGAACCCGGTATGTATTTTAATGCTGGTTTGTTTGATATTTCATCAATGCATCCTTCAAGCATTAGAGCTGAAAATTTGTTTGGAGACGAGTATACAAAACGTTTTGGTGAGATCGTAGATATGCGATTAGCAATTAAACACAAAAACTTTGACCTAGCGAAGACATTGCTTAACGGGACACTTACCAAATATTTAGATGATCCTGGAAAAGCCAAAGGTCTAGCGCAAGCGTTGAAGATAGTAATTAATGCTGTCTATGGTCAGACGAAAGCCAGATATGAATGTATATTTAAGGATGAGCGAAACGTAGATAATATTGTAGCTAAACGCGGCGCTTTGTTTATGATAAACCTTAAACATGAAGTGCAGAAACGAGGATACACAGTAGCGCATATAAAGACGGACTCCATAAAGATACCTAACGCCGACCAAAAAATTACTGATTTTGTAATGGCGTATGGTAAGTTATATGGTTATACGTTTGAGCATGAAGCTACTTACGAGCGCATGTGTCTTATCGATAAAGCTAACTATATTTGCAAGCATGACGGCATCTGGGACGCTACTGGAGACAGATTTAAAACTCCGTACGTGTTTAAGACACTATTTACCAAAGAACCGCTTGAGTTTGATGATTATTGTGAAATAAAGTCTGTAGCTAAAGGCGCTATATATTTGGATATGAATGAACATTTACCGGATGTATCGTCATTAGAAAAAGAACTCGAAAAAGCTTCCACTAAATACCGTAAAGGTTTGATGTCCGACACAAGTTATGATGAAATTAAAGCTAGATTAGAACCAGAAATAGCTAAAGGTCATAATTATGTTTTTATAGGACGAGTGGGCCAGTTTACACCCATTGAACCGGGTTACGGCGGTGGTGAATTAATGTGCCTTAGAGACGGTAAATATTATTCTGTTACCGGTACTAAAGGATACCGATGGCTAGAATCTGAGCTTTGTCGAAACAGCTCTGGAAAGAACAAAGTTGACGCGTCGTATTACATACACCTTGCGGATGAAGCTGTTGAACTCATTTCTAAATACGGTAACTTTGACTCGTTTGTTTCCGGAGACAATCTCGAGTATTACATGAATTTACCTGTAACAAATTCTGATGCAGAAGAAGTACCGTTTACGTGATATTTACAACGCCTGTTATGCAGTAATTAACTATTTGCAGAACAGGAGGACATTCAAATGAAAGAAAAACGATTTGTCAGAAAACTGGTCGAAGCAATGTTTATCGCAACAGCAGTTGAAATTTGTAAATGTGCCATACAATACGGAACGGTATTTTTGGATAAGAACAGAACCGAACGTATTGAAAACGGAGGATATAGGAAAGGATACAACGCTGCACACGATGAAATAATACGCAAACTGATCATGTTCAGAGACATTGATGTTCATGGTAAAGATGGTACAGTTCATGCAAGAATGATTATTGATTGATATTTGTTAAATGGAGAGCGCTTTGCTTAAACAGCAGGTGCTCTTCTGTTTGTTTTAAACGAAAAGGAGATAAAAATGAAACAGAAGTATAATGTGCCTAATGTCGTGTTTGAAAATTGTAACATTGATTTTTCCAACTTTGCCGGTGAAGGGTCGAAGTATAATAAAGCCGGAGAACGGGATTTTACACTGTCTATTACTGACGAGGCATCGGCAACCGAGCTTAGAGATCAGGGCTGGAGTATGCAGGCTGTCACTAACAATCCGCAGGAGATGGAACGCCTTGAAGCTTCTGGCTGGCGCAATGTAAAGCTGAACGAGTACGTTGACGAAACTAAATTCAGGCTCAAGGTTAAGATTAGCTTTAATCCGCCTTCTCCCAGAATCGCACCTTCCAAGATTACTACATATAGTGGAAGAGTTGTCACTGATATTTCAGAAGAAGCCGCTGGTATGCTTGATGGTATGATCGGAAGATTCCAGCAGGTTGACGTTGAAGTCCGTCCCAGATGGTGGCTTGATGACGCCACAAATGAGTGGAACATCAAAGCGTATCTTCACGACATGAGGATCGTTCTGCAGACCAGTAAGTTGGACGAGAAATATGCCAGCTATGCTGATTATCAGGACGAGTAACATTTTCGCACTATGAACAATCTCTTTTGTGCAGTAGTAGTCAACATAGCCACGAAAGAAAGGAGATTTAGCTATGTACGAAAATGAAAAGAAAGAACTGTCAACAAAGGAGAAAGCTAAGAAATTCTTTAGCGAATATGGCGGATTTATTCTTGCCGGTTTCGGAGTATTGTTTATAGCAGGAGTTGCTGTCGATGCTCATGCAACATCTCGTTGCGCGAGAAGATTTGCATCCACTGTGGCG
>AUXO016399531.1_pt1 | contig 13263 bp, 20 predicted proteins | sample 768731 | NCBI WGS metagenome assembly AUXO01 (sample SAMN02715735, study PRJNA202380) | gut metagenome | biome: sheep rumen | host: Ovis aries | place: New Zealand: Palmerston North
GTAATTGTTATCTGCTCTACCGTCTATGTGGTCTAATACAAACACTAAAGTTTTGCCATTCCATGAATTTGATATACCGCAGATGGCACATTTATTATCCTGCTCTGCTAGTATAAATGACTTAACTTGACGCATGTTTCTTACACCCTGATAATCTTGCTGATTGTTTAGATACTCTTCATAATTTTTCTTTGCTTTGTATTCCGCACAACATTTTAAGCAACAAAATAGTCCCTTAGAAGAGTATCTAGGATGATATTGTTTCCCACAATTTTTGCATACATACAATTCGCTTCTAAATTCTTTATGAGCTTTCATATTTTATAAATATTTAGTCTCCCTGCTGGGATTCAAACCCAGAACCTACACATTAGAAATGTGTTGCTCTATTCAGTTGAACTACAGGAAGATTAACCATCTTAAGACTGTTTCTCTATCCAATTGAGATATGAGGCCGTCATCAGTCTCCTCCTACCATTAGGAGTTTCTTGTGCAGACAACGGGAATCGAACCCGTAAGACCATTACTGGTCAAGAGATTTTAAGTCTCTCGCGTTTACCTATTTCGCCACATCTGCCCTTAAAGTTGACAGTTAAACGAATTTATATTCAATTCCCCACGCATCGGCAATAAACTTGACTGCCGTTGGTATTGGCACTCTGCAAAGCCAATCGCACAATGATTTGTCATTCGTGGTTTCTTCGTAGTCTTTTATCAACTCGTCTACACCGACAATAGAGTCGGCAGCATAGACATTCCCCGCGTCACTTATGATTCTTATTTTTGGAAACATAATATTAAATAGTATTGTTTTTGAATTTCAGTGCAAAGATATAACTTTTTTCTGAAACCACCAAACTTTTTCCGAACTTTTTTTTGATTATGGCACAAAATTATAACATATTTGTGCTATGGTCTTTTTTCATCCAGTTCATCCTGATTGAAGTTTGTGAGAGCATTGCCAAGAGTTTCCAGCGGGTTGTAGTGTATATCAATGAACATCATTTCCCTGTCTCGGTCATAGCCAACCTGAGAGAAGTGGTCTGATGATATATATCCTTGTTCATAACAATCCCCCAGAATGGCATCAGCGCATTCGGTCAACATCCTCTTAACCTCTGGAATGTCATATTCAATTTCTGGATTCAATTGTGGCAGCCTTTCCTTCATGTCCTTCCTGATTTTCTCTATCACTTCCTTTTGTGTCATTTTTCTTCTTTTAGGTTTGTCAACTCTTTCTCAATAAATTCAACACATTGCTTTTTTGCATCCTCGGTGATAACTGAGAGGGTTCTAATATTATATGTCTTATAGAGCAATTCTGAGCATCTGGAACTGGTCAGGTTCTTTATGGTATTTAACATTATCAGGAGAGATGTTGAGACATAGGTCGCAAGAAGGGTGTTACAGGCAGCAATTGCAGACTTCAAGTCATAGAAGGGAGATTCTGTCCAAGAATCGTTTGATTTGTATCTAATGATTGTACCAGAGGTGTCCGTGCTATCCTCGTTATTCATTTCAATCGTTATGGTGCAGAGAACATCACCATACATGTCCAGAAGGTTATATTCTGTCTGTTTTGAATAACTGTCACCTTCAACAAAGCCCACACTTGTTAAGTATTCCTCCAGAGCACAGAGAATGCGATAACTCTCCAGAAGTGTTGGGTTATTGATGTCAGGACTGAAGGGTTGGACATTATTGTATTCCCTCATTGCCTTGATGAGTTCCTCACTGTCTTTGTATTCTGTGTCATTGAAGATGTAGTGTCCCTTCTTGATTGTGAAGCTGCCAATGTATTGATATTGAGTCCTCCTTCCTGGAACTTCCTTGTCGAAGATGTTATATTCCCCAAGCATGAATTCACTGACCTTATATCGTTTGTCAATGGCATCGAGAAGTTGCTTCTTTGTTAGTTTCTTTTCCATATTCTTTGTTATTTTTAACTATTAATAACTCCACGCACAGAGAAACCGTCGCAACGGTTGTAGTTGTACATGAGTACATCACCTGCATCGAATGTCATACTCCATGCGTTGTAGTCACCAGACTCACAGCAAGATGCAGACCAGACGTAACCCCAAGAGCCTACACCGCAACGAATATTGTCACAAAAGCCAGCTGCGGGAATGAAGATGTACTTTGTATCGTCTTTCTTGTTGGTGAACTCTATGCCATTGACACCGTCAATGCTTGTCCACTTATGGTTGGTGTTGTCAATCAACTCTTGCAACTGCACCGTTGTAGGCATTTTAAACCTCCCGTTAGTTGCCACAAATACAGGGTCATCTTCGTTGTCGAGAATCATTTTATCATCAAGGTCGTTGTACTTGATTAACTTCTTGAAAGAACCATACTTGTAACCATTCCAATTGCGGCATTCACTTGTGCCTTCATATCCCTGTGTGTCACCCCATTGATAATACAACCCAAAGTCAGTCTCTTTCTCTGCACCAAGGTTACACTTCGCCCAAAGTGTTCCAGATGGGAGTCCAAGGTCAACAAAATCTGATTGGTTGTTGATAATGTCTTTTTGTTCACCTTGCTTTTCAAGCCAAGTAATCCAACAAGAACGATAATCTCCTTTTTCTTTAAGATAATTGATTATTTCTTTAGGAGTCCATTTATCGCTTTCTCTGAGTTCAGGAAATGCCTTATAAAAACAATTCTTAATGGTTTGGATGTTTACAACTTCTGCCCCTGTTTTGGTGATTTCATTAAGAGCGTTTAAATTATCCGTAATAACTTTAAGAGCTTCCTTATAGTTCTTTTCGTAATCCATAGTTGTGATTGCTACCATTTAAATACTTCTTTATCTTCTTGTATTATATTTATAGCCTCATTAACATGCTGCCATGCTCTACGCCACATTCTATTGCCACCAGCATCATTACATACAGTCTGATGTTCCATTCGTAGATGTAATGCTTCCAGTTCTTGCAATATAGCGTTTTGCTCAATCATCATTGCTTTTTTACAATCCATATCATTCAACGTTGACAATAGTTTCTTTGGTTGAACCACTATTCCGTTCAATTACCCTTTTAACTTCTTCAAGAGTGTCATAAGTACGTGGCTGATAAGTACCTGTGTTAATAAAGTTCCACCAGAACAATCCTAATATTTTCTTTTGGGGTTCATATTCTATTCGTCCATCAGGATATTCTCTTTTTAATATTCTATATTTTGCCATAATCACAACAATTTAAGTTCGTTCAAATTAATAAGCATTTGGAAACAAGCATCAATTAAGTGTTCCTTTTCTCCTGTATTTACCATATCATGCCAAGAACCACTTGAACCACGGTTATTACCATAAGCAATTTGATAGAGTGTAGTATTACTGCCACTATCATACTTGCGTATATGAATTTGGTAGTGGCATTCAAGTCTATTATCAGTGATAATCTCATTAGGTAATAAGTCAAGTAATGCAGCAAGACTCCAACATGGATGAGTTATTGACTGCAATGGACTATCATCATTAACTTTGACAACAGGAAATTCATAATATTCTTCCTTATGACGATGTGTGTTTTCATCAATCCATTGTTCAAGTATATATTCCATATCTGCACTCTCTATTGGCAGTATCTCTGCCAACTTCTTGCTTTGTTCAATGTCTGTGTAACTTTTAATTGCTGCCATAGTTATTCATATTAATTTGTGATAATTCGTATCCACGGTGTGCGAGAGAAAAGCTTCGTAGGCACCAGGCTGGAAGTATTGTTGCAGCAGTCGGCGGGTGCTCTCCTTCAAGTAGATGGTCTTGCCAAAGTTTTCCACCGTCCGCACAATTCTCTCGATGGCAGCACCGCTCTCAGCGATGTCGTAGTAATCCTTCTTCACACCACTGCGCAGACCGAGTTTGTAGTGGTCGCAATACGGGAGCGACTGGCACACCATCCTCTCCGCGGCCTCCCATGTGATGACAGGCTCGATACTGGCGAAGGTAGAGAATCCCATGAGGTGCATCCGTTGCATCGCCATGATGCGGCTGTCGTTGGTGCTCGCACACGGTTCCATCTCGTCGTGTCCTGTGAGCGTGAATCCGAAGTGAATACTTGACCGCTTGTCAGGGTCTATGAGTCCGAGATACGCCATGATAAGTGTATTGTGGATGAAGAGAGAACTCTTCGTTAGCACCCACACTGGAATGTCACGCAGGATTGCAGTATGGATGGCAGAACAAGTCAGCCCTTGCGTCTCGTCAATCATCGGGTCGGTGGTGAAGGAGAGGAAGATGCCGTACTTGCGACAGGGTTCTATCCACTTTTCCATTTCCTGTTGCAGTATATTGGCAGCATGGGACTCGTTCTTGAAGCATGACTTTAGCTGCACCTTATTTCCACCCAGGTACTTCGATGGCGCACCACGTTTTAGGTAACAATAGGTACATTCATGTGGGCAACCCGTGTAGAAGTTGCAACCAATGTGTCCGTATTCGTGTGCCGCACCTTTCGTTGTGTAGAGAGCTTTGCCTTTGATGATGATATCTGGTGTCATATGCTTTTTTCTATTTTTTAATTTCGCTTTCATTCTTTTTGTCAAAAAAGTTCTTAAATGTCTCAGAGCCATATTCACCATCAGTCAATGATATAATCTCTTTGATAGTGTACTTATCCTTATGTGGCTTAGGTAGTCTGTTTTCAACGAAAGCTCTTGTTCCAGCGGAGCAAGCACCTGTTATGGTACGGTACATTACAATTGCTTCTTCAAAGGAAATCTCGTCATCAAGAGAAAGCATTTCATACAAGGATGTATCTCTGTCGTTTATCTTATATATAAGGTCGGCTTTAGCCTCTTTCAACGTATTGCCATGTGCATAATGTCCCTCTCCGTCAGTGACAACATACAATGTTTCTTCTTTACCGATTCGATGTGTTATCCATACATTACCTTTGTGACTATCGACAACGGAGAAGATACCATCTACTTTTATGTAAGTCTTGTCACCTTGTTCCCATTGTAGGAAATTCTTTATCTTTTGGACTTTCTCTCTTGCTTTCTTGGTTAAAGTAGGGGTTATTAGTGTGCTTGATACGTCCCATATGCTCCTACCTACCGCAAGGTTATTGGGTAACTCAGTGATAAGCGTGCGTCCAAGGTCAAGACTAGCTCCAACTACAAGATTATCGGGCAACTCAGTAATCTTTGAATCTCTAAGGTCAAGGTTACCGCCAACAACAACATTATCGGGCAGTTTGGTTATCTTTGAACCTTTAAGGTAAAGGTTTCCTCCCACCACAAAGTTATCGGGTAACTCAGTGATATGTGTGTAATCAAGGTCAAGGTTACCGCCTACCACAAGATTGTCGGGGAGTTTAGTTACTTTTGTATCTCGAAGGTCAAGACTATCTCCAACAATAAGATTCTCTGGCAGTTCTGTAACCTTTGAATATTGAATGTAAAGACTATCTCCAACAATAAGATTATTGGGTAATTTAGTTATATTTGTATGCCTAATGTTAAGGTAACCACCCACCACAAGGTTATCGGGTAACTTGGTGATATGTGTACTTTTAAGTTGAAGATAACCATCATAATAAGGTTTCCCATCTTTCACCTCCAACTGATACCCCGTCTCCTCGTAGAATATATCAATCTGTTCTTGCAATGTCTTTGTTTCCATAGTCTTTAGGTGTTTTAATCGTTTGACAGTGCAAAGATACGAAAAAAAATTGGAAACCGCCAAACGATTCCCAAACTTTCTTTCATTGATTAACACTTTTTAACAACTATTTATTCAAAACTCCACGCACAGAGCAACCGTTGCAACGGTAGCTGCTGCGCATGTATACATCACCTGCATCGAAGTACATGCTCCATGCGCTGTAGGTGTTAGACTCATTGCGAGAGGCAGACCAGACGTCGCCCCAAGAGCCCACGCCGTAACGACTACCGCCGTAGCAATCGCCAGCCGCGGGAATGAAGATATACTTGGTTTCATCATTCTTATTAGTGAACTTCATACCATTGACACCATCAATGCTTATCCACTCATGAATGGTGCAGTCAATCAATTCTTGTAACTGCTCTTTCGTTGGCAGTTTAAACTTCCCGTTGGTTGCAACAAAGACAGGGTCGTCTTCGTTATCAAGAACCAACTTACCGTCAGTACTATTGTACTTGGTTAGGTTTGATGACGCACCCCACTTATAGTCGTTCCAATTGAAATCATGACCTTCATCAGGATTGTAACCTTTGGTATCACCCCACTGGTAAAACAAACCAAAGTCAGTTTCCTTCTCCGCGCCAAGGTTGCATGTTGCCCAAAGTGTTCCAGAGGGAAGTCCAAGGTCAACAACCCCCTTGTTGTTTATTTCTTCAAGTTGGTTGTTCTCCCACTTGTAACCAGATTCTTTCATTTTCTGGAACAAGAGGTCACTTTGTTCTTTGGTAGCAGGATAAACTTCTCCATCAACCCACCAATATTTACCAGAATCAATTATAAAATTATCTAAAGTATTAATACCACAATAAGCTGTAGGATTATTAGGATGTTTTGTGTCAGAAAAATCTTTAAAAATAAAAGGTCTACCACTTTTTGTAGCAAGTATATCACCAGGCTTTGCATCATTAATAGTCCAAAGATGATAATACTGATGTGCTACATCAAAACAAATCTTATCGCCATCATCTGCATGATACCACTCATTTTCGACTCTCACTATTTGAAAAGTACTATTATTATCTGTTATCCAATCACCTATCTTGAACTTTGGTTCAACCTTACCAACTATCCCAAAACATGGGTCGATACTATTGTAGTCTCTAGGTTCCTCCTTATCGGCAGGCTTCTGCTCATCTTGCTTCTCAAATTCTTCTTTCGGAAGTTTTGCTAATTCATCATAATCAATAACCCAAACATCACTAACAAGTGCACCAGATGGTGATTGAGTTACGCACCCATACTTGTTGAGAATAAGTGAATCTCTCAATAATGGTGTATTGTCATTCTTGTATTTCCATTTAGGAACAGTTAACTTTTCCCCTTGCTTTTCAAGCCAAGCAACAATATCTTCACCTTTAATACCGTCAATATCAACAGTACTTTTGTGGAATCTGACAAGAGTTTTCCTTACCAGCCCATCCTCACTCTCTTTGAGTTCGGGGAACATATTAAGCATATACTTATTTACTCCATCGTCGGGTGTATGGGTGATACACTCTTTTGCCATTGATAGTATTTCGTCAAATCGTTTGGCTTTTTCTTCTGTTGATAACTCTTTCATATTAATTTACGGTGATTTAATTCTTATATATTAAAAATGTTTCTTACCTTTCCAGAATATCTTATATAACCATTCCCACTTCGGATTAACACCACATTGTTTGTGAAGATATTCCCTAACACAGGGTACGGGACAAATCCACTTGAGTTTCTTATCCACGTCAAGGGGTGTACATAAACATGGCATGCTATACACATCAGCCCACTCACTTTCATCACGATTGTATGATTCTATAATATAATCAACTTCAAGTCGGGCTTGTTCAATAGGACAATGATAGACTGCTGATTTATAATAATGCATTTGAAGATTATATATTGCTTCTGCCTTCTTTTTAAACTTACCAAGTTTCTCATAGTCCCTTTGGGCAATCTTCATTTGGTTGGACACAAAATCACCTCTACTTTTTTCCCAACTCTCATAGGTAAGGGTTGTATCATAGAAGTAGAAAAGTAACTCTGGGTAATAAGCAATCGCCCAGTTTCTCAGTTCATTGTAGCCGTAGTAATCACGGATATACAGTTTATCAATAGCTGCCATAGTTTCTTTGCTTATAAAGACCTCATTAGTTTTTTCAGTGCAAAGATACAACAAATCCTCAACATCACCAAAAATTCGACGTTAAAAAATGTGAAAGGAGAGAAAAATCTCTCCTCACCCTAAGTTTGATAGGAAAAGATATAACAAACCGAGCAATCCAAACAATAGGATAACAAGAATCATTGTCATCCACTTATGTCCTGGATATCCTTTCAGGTCGTCATAAACTTTCTCTACATAATATGTGTCGTCCATTTTTATTTTAAACTGAATATATCAACATCACCATGCATACGTTCAATGAATGTTCTCCGCCAAGGGATATGTGTGGTTGAACATTGTGTTAGATTATACGATGATTTACCCCATGGGTTCCAAGTCGTAGCCTCAAGTTCAAGCAATACTGAGTGTTTATTCCTTCCAAAGACCAACTTAAACTGGTTGTCATGTTGCTCAACACCGAAGATGGACTCCCACTTACATAATTCCTCATATTCCTGAGGTGTCATTGACTCCCCATGGTAATGATGGCCAGCAACATCATCCATCATCCAAGTGTTGCCAGCGAAATCCCTATTAAGGGTTAAGTCAACTCTATTTGTGAGCATGGTTAAGAACGGAAGATACTGCGAACCTTCTCAAAGAAGCCCTTCTTCTTCTCTATGCTGCGGCTATAGTTTGCCACGGTCATATAACCTGCCATGGGGTCGGTGGAATTTGGCGACAATTGAAGTTCACCCAAATTTTCGTTGGGCATGTAGGTCTTCAGAATATCAACCAGTTCGCTTGATGTCCTGGGAACCTCGATGGGAACAACTGGTGAAACAGACTTCTTGTTTTTGTATTCCTCAACAAACTTATCCAAAGTCAGGTCACAATATTCATCAACCCAGTCACCTAGGAAGTAGAACCTATCTGCAACGCTGGTATTGTTCTTGAACACACCGAAGAGTATTGGGTCTTTATCCCTGCGCTCCTTCTGGGTCTTGCGCTCTTCCTTGCCAGTATAATCAGTGAACACAACATAGAAGTTGTCAAACAACCCCTTAGTCTTCTCCACAACCTCACATATCTCATCAGGAACTTCCCTCATGTAACGTGAGAGTTCAATTATCTTGACAGTCTTGTTAGCAACATTCTCAATGTAGTCCTCGATGGTGTCCTTATAAATGAAGGTATTGATACCTAACTCAATAACCTTCTCTTCCTTGGTCAGTGTGTCTGCAAGGAAGCAAAGCCTCTTAATTGATTCAACTTGACCAGTTTTCCTGTACTTCTCGGCCAGGGATATAAACACTTCAAATGATTCCTTAAGAGCATCAGTGGTTACCTGCTGCTTGGCTCCCTTTAAGTAATCGAAATACTGACTGGGAGTGATTTCCTCCTTCTCTTTCAATTCTTTTGTCATATCTTTCTTAAATGCTTTTGTAGTCGGTGCGAGAATCGAACTCGCGCCCCCGCCTTGAAAGGGCGATGACTTAACCACTTGTCTAACCGACCATCCTCATCGTGTCTAAAGTACTTAATTAAGTACCTACCGCCTCTGTCCTTGCCATTAGAGTTTGTTGCAAATTTACTGAAAATATTTTTAAGAAAACAAGTCTTGTGACAACTTTTTTCAATCCTCTTTTGAAACTTTTTCTTTTGAAGGCGTTGGAACAATCATGAACATCCATTCATCATACTTCGCCATGGTCCCCCAACCCAAATATGCATCAGACTGAGTGTAGATTGAGGAATATACATCAGGGTTGGTGCAATATACTATGGTTTGACAGTTAGGAAATTCATCGGGGAATTCCTCGACCCAGTAGGTTTCGTCTGTCACTGGATACCAGGTGAAATTCTTGTAATCTTGTCTTTTCATGATAGTTTCCGTAGTTCTGAAGTACTTAAAAAAGTACCCCTGCGCATATGTGGGTTAATCTTTAGGGAAAATAATCCTAAACATGACATAAGGCCATAGCAACACAATCAACAACAAGAAAAGTGACACGGCAAGGTGGTACATAACAGGATGTTCCCGAAACCAGACACTTATTTTGGGTGATAAAGACATCAACACATGTTCACCGCAAATGTTGTTTTTGCTTGCGGCATACAAGAAAGTGCCAACAAGAAGTACGCCACACAGAACATAAATTTCCACAAAAATCATTTTCTCTCTCCTTTCTTAAAATATATCCGTTTGGTTCGTTTTTTCAATTTCGGTGCAAAGTTCAAACTTATTCCTGAAACTACCAAATTTTATGATAATTTTTTTTTAGGAAAAATGAAAATTGAAGTGGAATTAGGAAAAGCATATCTTTGATATATTATTCCTTATATTATAATATTTTTTGTTAATGAGTGTTAAATGTTGCTGTAGGGTATTGCATAATTCAAAAAATTGTCATACCTTTGCGGTGAAAAACAAAAACATTAACAACTTCAAAAAACATTTAGATTATGTTAGTTAGTAGGATTATTTGGGTTACAGATGGAGAAGATGTTAAACTCCCAACAGAAGTAGAGGTTCCCGATGGATATAGTGACGATGAGGTTGCAGATTACCTTTCTGATACCTATGGTTGGCTCGTAGAGGGGTTTGCATTGCCAATGGACGATGATGATGTTGATAGTTTTGGCTTGTATGTCAATCATGTCGAGGGAAAGGTTTCTTAATAAAAGTTAAATTTGGAGAAAACATTTGGTAGTTTCAAAAAATTGTCTTACCTTTGTGGTGTTAAAAACAAACGTCAAACAATTAAAGAAAAGGAGATTAAATTATGGGCCAGTATTTCAAGTTGTGTGTATTGAATACCAAGAACAAGAACGCCAAAAACAAAGACAAGGTTAAGGCTTATTTGGAATCGTGGGATTTTGGGAATGGTGCAAAACTGACAGAGTTCAGTTGGATTAATAACACTTTTGTTGAATATTTTGAGAGTCTTATCAATGACGAGAACGGAATTATGGCAGGCTTGCCAATCATCGCGGCAGGTGATTATGCAGATGAAGAACCGAGAAGTTATAAGAAAGACTTTATGAATATCTATGATTTAGCCACTATGTTCGGCAATCAACTAAACCCCGAATGGTTTGATATACAAAATATTCAGCCAAAGCATTACCGCTATGTCATCAACAAGGATAAGAACTTGTTTATCGATACCAAAAAGATGAAGTCTTGTCGTTCGTGGGTGATAGACGGCAAACGACACCACATGCGCATGCACCCATTGCCATTGCTCTGCGCAGACGGAAATGGTCGGGGTGGTGGCGACTATTTCGGAGAGAATAAGGAAGTCGTCGGCTCATGGTGTCGCAACGTGGTTGTGGTTAGTGACACCAAACCGAACAAAAAGGAATACAAAGAAGTTTTTTACGATTTCCGAATCAAACTTTGATGTCATGAAACCAAAATATAGAGTATATTGTGCGCAAGGGAAAAGATGCAAACTTCTTTTTGAAACAGAGAAGAAGGCACAGAACTTTCTTAAATTCAACACTGATGAAATAATCGCGGAAAGCGGGCATGCACCAATAAGAGTGTATTATTGCCCCTCGTGCGGTGGTTATCATGTAACTTCACAAACAAAGCATCGTTAAAAAGCGTTAAAATTGGTGCTGGGGTATTGCACAATTCAAAAAATTGTCATATCTTTGCCCCAGCAAACAACAAAAACGTCAAACAATTAAAGGAACGGAATTATGAAACTTATTCATCAACAAAATCTTATTGAGAGCGCAATGGTTGTTATGTCGGGAAATATGTTCTCAAAGATTTATGAGTTGCAGAGTGATTGGGTATTCGTAGCCAAAACAATTAAGTCATGGGCAAGGCAGTTTGTAGATGAACTGATTGCTATGGGTTATGACGAGGAAAGCAGTAACAATGGACTGGATTTTATCTTTGAACTCGAAAAGTTTGAGGATAGGGAGTTTAAGAAATTAGCAAAAGACTATTAAAAGAATATGGCTATGAGAAAGCAGGTCAATAACAAGGTTACAATTTCACAAGCAGGTGTGGAAGCCACTTTTAGGTTTTCGGACAAGGAATTGAGAAAATTGCGTGTTTTTTCCGAATTTACCATAAATCGCTGAGAAAGATGCGAAATCTTCAGTTTCGCATATGAATCAGCCTTGATTTTTTCCAAAAATCAACTATATATTAATATATGTAGGTGTGGGACGCACCCATCAAATGCTTGCGGAGACCGAGAAGTCGTTGGATACGATATTTCGCTCGAAGCAAGAAGCCGCTAAATCTTTAGTTTAGCGGTAGTTCGCAAGCCTGTTCAATTATCATAAGGGGGATTTCTTTTGGTATTTGGAATAGTTGAAATCGTTAAAAAGTGTTAATCAATGGAAGAAAGTTGGAATTGCCCATTGTGGTTCCAACTTTTTTTTATACCTTTGCATCGTCAAACGAAAAACAAACAAAAACAACAATGGAAACAAAGACGTTACAGGAACAGATTGATAAGTTCTACAAGGAAACTGGTTATGAATTGAAAATCAAAGATGGGAAACCTTATTATGACGGTTACCTTTGTCTTTTTAATAGAAAGATAACCAAACTACCAGATAACCTTACTGTTAGAGGTAGTCTTGACCTCACAGGTTCAAAGATTACCAAGTTACCAGAAAACCTTGTGGTTGGTTGTAGTCTTTACCTTGGACATTCAAAGATAGCCAAACTACCAGACAATCTTGTGGTAGGCGGTAATCTTTACCTTAGCCATACAAATGTTACTGAATTGCCAGATAACCTTGTGGTTGGCTGTAGTCTTGACATTACTCAAGCAAACATTTCTAAGTTACCTGATAACCTTGTAGTAGGCAGTTATCTTGACCTTAGGTACACAAAGATAACTGAACTACCCGATAACCTTGTGGTAAGAGGGTGGATTGACCTTGGAGGTACAAAGGTTAAAAAACTACCCGAGAATCTTGTGGTAGGCGGTAATCTTTACCTTGAAGGGACAGAAATTGGTGAGTTACCCGATAACCTTGCGGTAGGTAATTGCATGTGGGGCATGTCAAGCACACCAATAACCCATACTTTAACCAAGAAAGCAATGGAAAAAATCCAAAAGATGAAGTTCTTGCAATGGGTTGTCGGCGATAAGACCTACATCAAAGTAGATGGCATCTTCTCTGTTGTCGATAGTCATAGGGGTAACGTATGGAGAACACACCGAATTGATGAGGACAAAACATTGTATGTTGTAACTGATGGTGAGGGTCACTATGCTCATGGAAGCACCTTGAAAGAAGCAAAGGATGATTTGATATACAAAATCAACGATAGGGACAAGTCATTGTATGAAAACCTTTCTCTCGATGATGAAGTTTCCTTTGAAGATGCGATTGCGATGTACCGCACCATAACGGGTGCTTGTTCTGCTGGGACAAGGGACTTCATAGAAAACAGACTGCCCGAACCACATAAGGATAAGTACACTATCAAAGAGATTATATCATTGACTGATGGTGAATATGG
>AUXO015479577.1_pt1 | contig 13262 bp, 10 predicted proteins | sample 768731 | NCBI WGS metagenome assembly AUXO01 (sample SAMN02715735, study PRJNA202380) | gut metagenome | biome: sheep rumen | host: Ovis aries | place: New Zealand: Palmerston North
CCTACACCGTCCGTGCCGGAGACAAAGACAGGCTTTTTCATACCCTGCATATTCGGAATAAACATGCCGCCGAAACCGCCGATGTCATCGGCAACACCTTCAATCTTTGTTCTTGCGACATGAGACTTCATCAGTTCTACTGCTTTATAACCGGCGGTAACATCAACACCGGCTTCCTTATAACTGTTACTGTAACTCTTATCCATTCTGTCTCTCCCTGATGGTTTCCTGTAATTTTTCATCTTTCTTTAACACGCTGTTTTTCTGTTTGTCTTTATCTTCCTGAATTTTCTGCATCAGCTCTTCGTCGGACAAAGCCAGAATACGTGCTGCAAGATATGCAGCATTCTTTGCCCCGTCAATAGCCACTGTTGCGACCGGGATGCCGCTAGGCATCATGACTGTTGATAACAGTGCATCCACACCTTCCAGTGCTGCTGATTTCAGAGGAATGCCGATCACCGGCAATGTTGTATGGGCAGCAATGACACCTGCAAGAGCAGCCGACATGCCTGCACCGGCAATAATCACGCCAAAGCCGTTCGCATATGCTTTTTCAGCAAAGCCTGCTACCTCATTCGGTGTACGATGCGCTGAATAAATATGTGCCTCATACGGAATGCCGTATTCTTCCAGAGCACCAAATGTTTTCTGCATGACGGGAAGGTCGCTGTCGCTTCCCATGATGACTGCTACTTTCTTCATATCTTCCTCCTTCTTCCATGAAAAAATCAGCCTCTAGATGTGCTAAAGGCTGATCCTGTTTTCCGCATAAAAACGTCTTATATTGATTTTAAATCCTGCAATGGAAAGTGTTGTAAACTTGTTTGCCATAGTGCCATCCTTCCAATCCCTATAAAGACTTTATTATGTTAGTAAAAAATAAGCAAATTGTAAAGAATTACTTGCATGAATGAAGGATTATTTCATCAATGTTTCATCCTCTTCAGAGTTTGCATACATTTACGGGATTCTGTTCCAGATAAGCATACACATTATCGAATACAATCTTTGCACGCCTCTCCATCGCTTCTTCGGAAATAAATGCCTGATGAGGTGTTAACAGCGTATTCTTTGCATGCAGCAAGGGATAATCTGCAGGAATCGGGGGTTCCATGTCATAGACATCGATACAGGCAAAACCGATCTCATCGTTGTTTAAAGCCTCAGCAAGTGCTGCATTATCGACAATCGGTCCTCTTGCGCAGTTGATGAACAAAGCATTCTTTTTCATTAAGGCGATCTTTTCTTTGGAGATCAATCCTTTTGTCTCGGCATTGTTTGGAAGATGCAGGGACACGATATCACTATCAGACAATACTTCATCTAATGATTTGTATGCAATGCCTAAATCAATCGCCTCCTGTTTTTGGCTTCTGTTATAGGCGATAACCTTTGCGCCGAATGCCAGGAACAGTTTTGCACACTGCATGCCGATTGCCCCTAGACCGATAATACCTACTGTCTTTCCGGCAATTTCCCTGCCGCCGATACCGGCACTTGTACCGCCTTTTCTTACCACATCATTTGCTTTGGCTACATTACGCATACCATCCACTGCCATACCAATGACCAGCTCGGCAACAGCCTGTGTCGAATATCCTGCTGCATTGCATACCATGATATTCTTTTCTTTACATGCATCAAGGGCAACATGATCGATACCTGTAAAGGCCACATCCAGCATCTTCAGATTCTCTGCAGCTTCAATGACAGATGCAGAAAAAGGATGATTGGCTATCATGACAATGTCGCTGTCCTTGCATCTTTCTTTTAATTCTTCTTCATCTTTGGACAATGTATCGTAGGATACAAATGTATGTCCTTCCTTGATCATTTTTTCCGATAACGCTTCGATGACTTCTTTTCTGACATTTAACGGTTCAACCAGACTGATTTTCATTTTATTCACCTCACCTTTTCCATTGTATAAAAATAAGCCTGATCTTTCAATGATCAGGCTCATATGCATGTTTAATCAAAATGGTATGTAGCGGTAATGTACTTCTGTATTTCTTTCAGAAGCTCTTCTCCGGTATGTTCTTTCAGGTAACGGCTGAAGATTTCATCGAGATATAATTCCTCATCCCCTTCCTGATAGAAGAGTCCCCTGACATCCTTTTCACTTGTAAATTCATAGTGTGCATCCGATGCCATTTCATAATCCAGGCAATACTTATCGAATGATCCGTCCTCCTTGACAAATTGGCTCAGGAACCAGATTCTCTTTTCTTCCAGTTGTGTTGTCAGACGCCATTTCTTTCCAATGATATCATGCCATACGGATTTGGATCCGACTCCGGATGTTCCCTGCCTGCCTTCCTGTTCCTGCATGAAGGAAAGATCATATCTTTTAAACTGCGGTGCTTTGTCAGTGGTACGGACTTTATCCCAGATGGATATCCCAACCTTCTCGTTCAACACCTCCTGTACCTCATTGAATTCCGTTCTGTTAATCCGATAACCGAAAGATTCCAGATCTATCACAATGCCCTTTATCTTGTCACCCATGGTTTTCAGGTCTTCAAAAGTAACGGCAACAATACACAGATTTTCTTCTTTGGAAAGAATTGTCTGTTGAATGCCTCTGGCATGTTTTATCGTTGTAAATACCGGAACATAATGCTCCTTTTCAGGATTTAATAATGTATGGTAGCCTGCAGGCTGAGGGATGACAATTGTATCATGATCACCTTCCGCTGTCAGTTTCCCTTCAAGATCCGGATCCTTGTTCATCCACTCCTGTACCCTGTTCCATGCACTTTGCGTATATACTGTCACGCCATCCTGTTTCTGTGGCAGATCTGTATAGGTAAAAACAATCCCATGATTGAAATACCAGTTTACATTTTTACAGGAATTCATCCATGCACTGTACAGTAAATCTCCCGCTTCGTTATATCGTGTCTGTTCATCAAGAGAATTGTAACGTTGCTTGTAAAAGGTACTTTCATACATGGTTCTTCTTAAGCTTCTGCCCTTTTCTTCAATGATGGAATCGGCATGTTTCAAAAACTGTGCGGTATCAATGCTTGTTCTGTTTTCCGGTGATACAACATATACTTTTGTCAATCCGTCCTCGGCGCATCTCTGCAGGAACGGGATGAGATTATCCTTCTCCAAATTGATGCCTGTCAGCTTTTCCTTTGTCGAAGGATACATGTGTATACGGATATCCTCAAGACGTACCGGTTTCAGATACAGATACATTTCACCCGCAAAATCCAGCCATGGCATAGTCTTCTTTGTATCACCGGCTCCAATCAGATATGCACCTTCTGCCTCTGTAATGTTTTGCCATGCCTTTTTGATGTTTTCTTTTTTGATAGCCTCCAGACTCAAATGATGCTCTTGTTGTTCGGCATTTCTTCTTTTTGTTACTGCTGAGAGAATACTGGCCGTTTCATTCAGCATATCCACATCCTTATCTGTGAGATGATGCAAGACAGGATCATCCTGTTTCATAATTTCGTTGAATTCTTCCTGTGTTAATCCAAACATGTCACATAAAACAAATCCGAGAAGATCTTCCCCGATCATCATTTTCAATCGTTTCAGTGATTTATTCTTTGTTCCTTGTGCTTCATTCTTGACAACTCTGGCAACGTATCCGTTCATGCCAAGATTGTATGATTTTACTTCGGCATACAGTTTTCCTGCATTCTGCATTGCTGTTTTGAATGAATATCCGTCTGCATTGCGGATTTCCACATTATAATGTCCGTATGCCTCTACTCCAGAAATATTTACCACATAATCCGACTGTGAAAACTGATAATACCAATACAATGCATCGGACTTATCTTTTGCCTGGCCGATATACCCAAGTTGCTCTGCAATTTCATTTGCCTCGACAAGGCCTTTTCCGGTCAGATGGCGGATTGCTTTGATCATTTTGATCTTCTTGTTTCCTGCATGCAAGGCAGTTACGCTGAAAGGGGCTTGTTCATTTGTCTTTACAGGTTCAGGGGTAGTCTGCGGCTGTTGTTGAGACGGTGCTGTAGGGGTATATCTTGAGAGAACCGACAAAACAATATCCAATGCCTCTTTTGTCTTTGCATCGATATTCCTGATGATCAGATTATCATCCCTGATCCAGGCTTCTATCTGCTCGTAATCAAATCCGACCATGTCTTTGACAGCATTCAACAGAAGCCTTTTGTCGCTGACTTTGTATGTACGTGCATCCAAAGATTCATTTCCGGAACAGTCCATCTTTTCCACTTCTGTATAAATCCCCTTTCGTGACAATAAGATGTATTGTGCTTCCGCTTCCATTTTACCGATACGCTCAATGGTATTCACTTTCCATATGCCGTATGTATGAAGGTTGGTTATTTGTACTACACTGTCTGTTCCGGCAAAGTGGTAATACCATTGCAGCGCTGTAAACTTATCATGGGTAGAAGCAATCTCTCCGCCTTCCTCTGCAATCCTTTTTGCTTCGGCAAGGCTGCAGTTCTTAAGCGTGCGTATGTTTTTGATCAGTTCTACTTTGCTTTCACCTGTTTTTAACAGCTTTGCGGTAAATAGACCGGGATCATCCTTCTGTTCATCTGATTCCTTCTTTTCCAAGGAAACAGGTTTATGTTCTTCCTGAAAAGCAGGCTCTTGTCTTTTTACAGAGATATTTTTTCCCTCACCAACAGTCTGCTTGAAGGATTTCACATCCTGTTTGCCGTCATGTTCTGATGCCAGCTTCTTTCCGAAAAGGAAAAGGCCCACTAAACCTCCAAGAAATAACGCATATAAAGGCAAAGCATACAGGATACCGTCCAAAGCATAAGGGATACTCAAAGCAATAACAATGCCTATCGCAATGCTTACAACCATGATCACCATGCCTGCCATATGTAAAAAACGTTCCATACGAACCTCCGTCATTATTCATCTTGGTTTACTGAAACCATCATATCATAATATTTTATTTTTTCTGAAACTTCCTGTTTATTTTTGTATAATACATATGGAGAAAGAAACTATGGGGAAAATTATATTTTTAGACGTTGACGGAACACTCATCGATTACCAGGCAAAAACACCTGCCAGTGCAAAAACCGCTATTGACCTTGCCAGAAAGAACGGACATCGCGTATACATCTGTACAGGCTGTTCCAAAGCAGAAGTTTTACAAAGAGACTTGCCGGAACTGGATGGAATGATTCTGGCTAACGGCGGTTATGTGGAAGATCATGACAAAGTGCTGATGCACCAGAGCCTGACTTATGAACAGACAAAGCATGTTGTAGACTGGTGCACGGAACGAAACATGGGAATTATTCTTGAGGCAAATCCGGGAAGATTTGTTGATCAGACATTCCTAGAACAGGGACCGGATGCTTTCGCAAGATACCGTGAAGGAAAAGGCGCTGCAAGCGTTGACCGGACAGCTGAGGCGGAAAGAATCAAAAAATCTTTCTTCTTCATTGAAGGTGATGAAAGATATAGGAGTGATGTCAATAAGATCAGTTTTGTCCTGCACACCTATCAGGATCACCTGGATTCCAAAGAGGAATTCCCGGATATGATTGCCAATACATGGGGCGGAAAAGGTGAAATGGCAATCTTCGGAGATCTTGGCCCAGCCGGCATCACTAAGAAAAAGGCCATTGAGGTATTATTGGAATACCTGCATGCCTCAAAGGAAGATACCATTGCCTTCGGAGATGCGAAAATCGACCTTTCCATGTTTGAATTGTGTGGTTTCAATGTCGCTATGGGAAACGGCGGAACAGAGATCAAAGAAGCTGCAGACTACATTACCACCGATGTCAATGATGACGGCATATACAATGCCTTCCGATATCTGAAACTGATTGACTGAAAAAGAGGATGCCAACAATTTGCATCCTCTATTTTTTATTGACTGTTCTGATGGATTCCCTCATTGCATCATTGATGCCAATGCGGATCATGGTGCTCGCTGCACCGAAGCAAATCGTATAACCGACCCTTGTCTCAAAAACACGGTATGTGCCGATCTTTCTCAGACGTTCGATATTCATCTTGTTTGGATCATAAACAGAGATAGTCAGTGATGAAATGGAAGACTGTGTCATCTTGACATTTTCAATTCCGCCAACCGCTTTGATCGTTTCTCTGACCATTCTGTCTTTTGTTCCGGTATCAAACAGATCCACTGCCATACGCTTGAAATATAATCTTGTGGCAAGGAAATACAGGACAAAGGATATGGCACCAGCTATTACAACAATCGTAATCGTCTGTCGCATGGATGGATACTGCAAATACTTGATCAGTTCCGGTAATGTTCCCGGGAATGCCATGATTGTCGTCGTATCGGTGGAACAATAGCCAAGATACGCATGCATAACATGCATGATGCCGAACATAACACCCGTATACATCAGATGGAACATCAGCAACAGCGGACACAGCAGTGCAAGCATCAGCTCTAACGGTAACAATGTCCCGCATAACAGGGAAACGATTGTCGCAATCAGGCACAGAACCCACATTCTCCTTCTTTCCATCGCATCGGTATAGAGGGAGAACATCGCCCAAATCATTCCCGGTACAGCAAAAATGTTCAAAATATAATACGGCGTAAAAAACCTTCCGGAATATCCTGTCACCGCATTTGCGGCCAGCTGGCTTGTCCAGATATTAACATCACCGGAAATGGAAGCACCTGCCATGTTGACCCATGTACCGCCGTTAACCGTATACCAGAATGGCTGACGAATCAACGTTCCTAACCCCAAGGCGCCAAACAGCCTGTCACATATGCCGTACAATGTCAGGTTAATCGGATTTGTGGTGTCAACTGCAATAAAGCTGACGACTTTCTGTATTCCCATAAACACAAACGGCCAAAGATAAGCAGTCAAGCCACCTGCAAGCAATGAGTAGGATACCGTGCGCATGGTAACGGAAACTTCCTTGGATATAAATGACAGAAAGCCGTATTCACTGCGATTACGCGAACGGTTGAATGCCCATAAGGTGATTACCGCTACAATAATTGCACCAAACACACCGGTCTGCAATGGATAATGGGTTGCACCGGACATCTGTTGGAGCGTGCTCTTTGTCAGACTGATCCCGAGAATTGAGCTGAATGCTGTTGAAGGCAATGACTTATCTGCCACAAACATTGTCGCAACAAGAAAGCTGACATAGCCTGTGATGGCAGAAATAAATGTTGTTGCGCTTCCGCCTCTTCTTGCGACAAGCCTGATCAGAAACAACAATGGGAAATTTACCAGTAAAAACTGTCCGGTTCTCTGCATCACTTCCGCAAGCATGATAATATAGTCGTTATTTATAAAGTCTGCCACACCGAAGGCAGGATTAGTGATTAAGTTTCCTGTCCCTGCGATGATCACCGCAAAAAAGATGATCTCCAAGGGAAATTTCAATATTTCATAAAACGAATGCCAGTTTCGCATATCTTACCTCGCTGTTATATTGTAACACAAGTCCTATTGTTTCTTAACAGGAATGGCGGGAAAAAGAATCTGTTTCTTTTCGAGAATCATAGATACAAAATACACCGGAATCAATACAGTTTCCGGTGTATTCCAAAACGATCTTTCTTACATCTTTTCCGGTGCATCCACGCCGATTAAATGCAATGCATTTTTCATTGTGATCATCGTAGCATAAACCAGTCCCATTCTCTGATTTGTCAATTCAGGATTGGCTGCATCGATAACCCTGCTTGCATTGTAGTAGCTGTGGAATTCACGTGCGAGTGTCAGGCAATAGCCGCAAATACGGTTAGGAAGGCGGAGCCTTGCCGCATCGGCAACAACCTTCGGGAATTCAGAGATCTGTTTCAGCAGTTCCAGTTCCTTCTTATCTTTCAGCAGATCATAGGTATCCACTTGATGAAATTCAGGAGCATCCTCCTTATGGAGAATATTAAACATTCTGGTATAGGCATATTGTGCATAATAAACTGGGTTGTCATTGGTTCTCTGTTTTGCAAGATCCATATCGAAATCCATATGTGTTCCTACTTCCTTGGAGACAAAGAACCATCTTGCCGCATCAACGCCTACATCCTCACATAACTCACGCAATGTAATCGCATTGCCGGTACGCTTGGACATTTTGACTTCTTCCCCATTGGAGACCATTCTGACCATCTGAATCAGGTCTACTTCCAAACAGTCTTTCGGGTAACCGACTGCCTCCAGGGCACACTTCATTCTGGTAACATAGCTGTGATGGTCCGCACCCCAAAGATCCACCAGTTTTGTATATCCTCTTTCCAGTTTGTATACATGATTGGCGATATCCGGTGTCAGATATGTCAGCAAGCCTGTGCTCTTTCTCAATACTCTGTCCTTGTCATCACCGAACTCTGTGGACTTAAACCATAAGGCATTATCCTGTTCGTAGGTCAGTCCCTTCTCTTCCATGGTTTTCAATACCTTGTTGATTCTTTCATTGTTGTTTTCATAGAAGAATCTTTCATGTACCCAGGAATCAAACTCACAACGGAACAGCCGCAGATCATCCGCAATGGCATCCAGCTTTCTCTGTATACCTTTGTCCTTGAAGTAATTCATTCTTTCTTCCGGATCCGCATCTATCCACTTATCTCCATCCTGTTCGGCTATTTCCTTTGCCAGATCTTTGATATCATCCGCATGATATCCGTCTTCCGGCAAAGGATATTCTTTTCCAAAGCAGGCAAAATATCTGCTTAACATCGATTCAGCCAGCATGTCAATCTGATGACCGGCATCATTGACATAATATTCTCTTAAGACATCATATCCGGCAAAGCTTAATAATCTTGTTAAGGAATCACCCCATGCAGCACCTCTTGCATGTCCGCAATGCAAATCCCCTGTCGGATTGGCAGAAACATATTCTACAAGCACCTTTTCTTTTGATTTGGATGGAGAGCTTCCATATGTATCGCCTGCCGCAATAATCGGATTAATGCAATTGGTCAATGATGTTTCCGACATGACAAAATTAATGAAGCCCGGTCCGGCAATTGTAATTTCAGAAGCATCGGGAAGATTCTTCTTTAGTGCCTCAATCAGCTGAGAGGCAATATCCACCGGTTTCTGGTGTAACTGCTTTGCCAGACGCATGGCAATATTCGTGGAATAGTCTCCCATCTTCGGATCCCTCGGCCTTTCGACCATGACCATCCTATCATCCGGTTCGAAAGAAAATGTATCCGTGACAGACTGTGCTACAGCCTTTTTAATATTTTCACTCATTTCGCTCATCGTCTTACCTCCAAAGCCTCACTATTATATCATCTCACAGTCATAATTCTTATCTTTTTTCATAAATCTCATGGAAGTCCAGCAGCCTTCCGTCAATCTTGTATCCCGGAAAGGATTCAATCTGTACCGCATGAAGTGCGCGGAAGATATTGTCTTCAATGTCCGGGTTATCTTTTTTCAGTTTCGCAATTAACTGTTTTGTCTCTTCCCTTTTGGAATAATGCACCGCTTCCACTTCGTGTTCCTTTTCCGTAAAGCGGCATGCACATTGGATGAATTCCAGCCCATTGTATCTGCACCAGTTTTTAATTGCCTCTTCCTTGATACAGTACATGGGACGGATTAATTCCATGCCTTCAAAGTTTTCGCTTCTGGATTTAGGAACAATGGTCTCCAGCTTGGAACTGTAAAACATTGCCATGACCGTTGTCTCAATGGCATCGTTCAAATGATGTCCGAGGGCAATCTTGTTGCAACCGAGATTCTTTGCCTGATTGTATAAATGCCCTCTGCGCATCCTTGCACAAAGATAACACGGTTTTTTGTCCTGGTGGTTGGCCACCGCAAAAATATTTGTCTCAAATATCTGTATCGGCAAGCCGAGTATTCCGGCATTCTCTTCGATCTTTTTCCTGTTTCTCTCGTTGTATCCCGGATCCATGACAAGGAATGTGACATCAAACTTTACGTCACTGTGTTTCTGCAGCATCTGCACCAATTTTCCCATCAGCATGGAATCCTTGCCTCCTGAGATACATACAGCGATATGATCCCCTTCCCGAATCAGCTCATAACGGTTTATGGCAGTTAAGAAAGGTGCCCATATTTCCTTTCTGTATTTTTTTACGATGCTTCTTTCAATCAGCTGTACTTTTGATAATTCTCTTGTCATCTGTTTCCTCTTTTTATCAGATCCTGTACCACATAATAGGCCATCGCCAATCCTCCTGCTGCAGGAACAAAAGCAGTGGATCCCGGTATGCTTCTTCTTGATGTGCCTTCTTTTTCCTTTTCCTTCATCATTCGTTCTTCCGAAGGCTTATAAGGGAGTTCTGTCGAATAAACAACTTTCAATTTCTTTATATGCCTTTTCTTCAATTCCCTGCGCATAATTTTTGAAAGAGGATCACCTTGCGTATCATAGATGTCACAGATACGGATTTTTGTCGGATCCATTCTGTTGCCGCATCCCATAGCTGAAATAATCGGAACACCCAGTCTTTGTGCTTCTTCAATTAAATCCAGTTTTGCGGTAACTGTATCAATCGCATCCACAATATAGTCATATTGTGAAAAATCAAAATTCTTCTTTTCTTCGGGGAGATAAAAACAGCAGTATGTATTCACTTTTGTATCCGGTGAAATGTCATGCACTCTTTCCCGAAATACATCTACCTTGTTTCTGCCGATCGATGCATTTGTGGCAATAATCTGACGATTCAGATTGGTGATGTTTACCGTATCATTATCAATCAGATCCAGCGCACCGATACCGCATCTTGCCAATGCTTCAACGACATAGCCGCCTACACCGCCTACACCGAAAACCGCCACATGTGCATGGGCAATGATATCCATTGCCTCTTCTCCCAGAATCAATTCCATACGTGAAAACTGTTCCCTCATGTCTCCTCCAAAAAAGATATGCATTATCATATACTGATTTTTGCAGATTGAAAAGATAACTGATTTACAAAAAGATCCACAATGATGCGGATCTTTGTATGATTTTCAGATCAATCGAATATTCTCTTACGATATGGTATGTCACAATGTATGGAATATAGGCTTCATATGATCAAATGTACAGATCTCTTTAAAGCCGATTTCATCCTTCAAAATGGAATAAGCCTCATCCAGATGATCTGCCAGCATCTTTGATACATGTGCATCCGATCCTACGGTAATGATCTTTCCGCCAAGGTCTTTGTACAGGCGGAGTATTGCACGGGAAGGCTGGGTATCTTTCAAGCCGTATTTCCAACTGGATGTATTCATTTCGATTCCTTTTCCGTCTGCAATGGCAAGCTTCAGAATCTCCGCAATATAATCTTTCACATTTTCAAACGGATATACACCGTTTTCATCATAGCGGACAATCAGGTCCAGATGCGCCAATACAGAATAATCCTTAAAGATCTTCTGTACTTCATAGATTTCTTTGTAGTATTCTTCGTTATACTCTTTTTGTGTTTTTCCTCTCTGGAAATCCTGTGTCCAGAATTCCAGATTGTTGACCTGATGCATGGAAAGAAGTACAAAATCCAATTCGTTTTTATACGTATCATACAGCTTCTGAAACTGGTCTGTGGTAATGGTCTGAATGCCGAATTCCAATCCCTTTTTGATGGTGATCTGTCCCTTATACGTTTCTTTCATGCGGTCGAGTTTGGAGAAGTATTCCGGATAGTTAACATTGGCAAGAGGATCCTTGCCGGCTATGCCGCTGCTCATGGCATCTCCCCCTCGCCAGATGATATTTCCTTCACTCCAGTCTTTTTTGATACCGTAGTCTACATGATCCGTAAAACACATCTCATCCAGTTTGAGTTCTATCGCCCTTTCGATCTGTGTTTCCATTCTTTCTCTGGAGTCATCACTGAATTCACAATGTAAATGATAATCTGCTCTCATTTTCTGTATCCTTTCACCATTTGGCTTTATTTGAAATCAGTATAACATACTGAATCTTATTTGTTTGTATAACACCATACTCAGCGGTTCCGTGTTTCATCATCCTGGCTTGTATTCAATACATAATAGTGACGTTTAAGCCATTGGGATAAACCATCCATTCCAGGATATATGATTCTTTCGTTAATATTCATCTGATCCAGCATGTCACGGATGCGCCAGACCAGCGATTTATCGATGATATACTTGACCGTTTTCTCTGTATTGTCATTCAAATACTGTTCAATTGTCCGGGATCCATCGGGCTTTTCAATCTGATTCGGAATGATCGCAAAACTGGCATACTGGTTGACAATACGTTGATCAATGGAAGGCGGTTCCATCAGGACCATGGCGTGATCCTGCATATCCAGATCATACTCAGTAAGTGAGCCTGTGCACTTTTGCAGCATCTCGACCGTAAACATATACGCACGGTCCTGGTTGAGCACCCTTTTGTATTTATCGGGCAATTTGTCATTGAGCTCATCGGCATCGATTTTCCATAAAACGGCATTGCGGATGCCAAGCTTTTCCGGCTCAACACTTGTCGCAAAATGCAAGCCAATCAAAGGGGAATACGTCCAGTCAAGCATTCTTGTCGGCAAACCATGGTGCTGACCGATAATCAATTGACGCCAGACGGAGTCTTTCAGCTGCGGGTCTTCATAAGAAGCGTATTTGGTAAAGCTTCTTAAGATGATGCTTTCAAGCTCTCTTTTTTTGGTTCCGCAATTGCGGTACAGACTGGTTGTCAGTTCCCATTTTTCATTATTCAGGCCTTTATACAAACTGCCTGAGCGATAACGGTTCAGGTCTCTGTCCAGATTCTGATCAAAGATGATCGGCCCCAGCTCATCAATTTTGGTAATATGTCTGACTGTAATCATGAAGTCCTCCGACAGTATTATACCAGAATCAGAAAAACCTGAAAGTTCCTGTTATTTGTTACGCAAAAAAAAGCCTGGCACGTGTAAGATCTGAACTTCAGCCATCATATCAGAAGATGAATCAAGAAATGTGCCAGCCGTATTCGGAAGGAATTTATGCATCACCTTTTACCAAGTTTCAAATAAGCCTTTCGGCTTATAAATATGTAAATAGCCATGCCGTTAGCGCACAACCGATGGGTATCATAATACATTGTCGCAATTGCTGAGAACGGTTGTATCCGAATTCTTCCCAGCCTTTGCACCCTTCCGTTTCCGGAAAAAAATGCTGGAAAAAATGGGTTTTTGTCAGCAGAAAATAATCCAGGCAGATGATATCAAATGCTTTGATCACAGCACCGATGATAAAGAATCGCATAAAGAACTGCCCGAAAGCAAAGCCCTTCCGCATGCCATCCATACCGCCGATAATAAACAAGCC
>AUXO010782587.1_pt1 | contig 13261 bp, 13 predicted proteins | sample 768731 | NCBI WGS metagenome assembly AUXO01 (sample SAMN02715735, study PRJNA202380) | gut metagenome | biome: sheep rumen | host: Ovis aries | place: New Zealand: Palmerston North
ATTATAAAAATAAGAATTTTCATCAAGTTTAAAATTCTCTACAATACCAAAATTCGTTTGGGTAATTAATCCACTAGGATAACCAACCCAAGAAGGATAGTTAGTTTCATCATCAAGCCTATTCAATAATTCTGTTTCAGTGTAATTAGTAGTCAAAGGAGTAAGCTGAGGACCAACTACCCCATCATTATTCATACCAACGTTCTTAAAAGTATGACCTAAGCCATCAAAAGTTCCGTAGAATTCAGCATTCACTGATGGAACGATAGGATAACTATTATTGTCGTCATCGTAAGTTTTGTAATTTTCTGTATAACCTTTCATGTCAATATCAGCAGTGACATAAATGGTTTTATTTTCAAATTTCTTACCCGCGTTTTGCAAAGCAACAAAAGCAGCATATGACTCCTGATCAAAAATCTGGAAAGTACCAGAGTCATCATACGTTCCTTCGGTTAATACAGGATACATAGTAGTAGGAGCTACTCTATTGCGATTATCATTATTTCTCCCATTATTAACATTACTGATACCATTAAAAGCACCAGTAGAAAAAAGGGCAGCAAACGCAGATATAAGTAATGAACCAGCAATAGCAGCAGATACAATTATTTTCTTTTTCACTACGACAATAACCTTTCTAAACTTATCTATATAAATAAAGATGACTAATAGATTATAAAATAATATTTATAGACAAAAAAGCCCGCAAAAACGCACTTTTATGATTTTATACTAAAGTAAGCGTTTACATTAGTCAACACTAATACTTAAAAAATTATTAAATAATTGCATTAATTAAAAAATTAAATAAAATTAATTTACATAAAATAGTGCAATTTATAAGCGTAGTTTAAAAATTTATACAAAATTAATATTTAAACATTACTATTAATATATTGCACGCAAGTAATTTAAAACTTACACTTTAATCATAAAACTATTAATGTAACTAAAAAGATACAAATGGCTATCTGAATTAGTCAATCAACATCTTGGAATCTATCTGATTTGTAGCGGTTAAATCTATAAATAAAGAATTTAAAGAATCGTTAGTCTTAGAAAGTTCTTTAACAAATATATATGCAATTCTAACTGCACCATAATGGACTAAGTGGGAATGATCATCCTTTCCTTCCATGTAGTTGCTAAAGGTGTTAGGAGGAAATATCATATGGAACTTTTTAGTCTCTTCTTCGCCTAGTTTAGTATAGAGTTCCATGGTGTATTTATTCATATCTATACAAGTACATTTATTTTTTAAACAGAAATCTAACATAGCTTGAGGATATTCCCCGTGTGAATTAATACATTCACCTTTTTGATTGAACTTATGTCTAGTGATGGAAGTAGCAAAGACTATCTTCCCTCCTCTTTTTTCAATTTCTAATTTAAAATATCTTAAATTATCTGTATAAGAACCATAAGGTTGAGTATATCTAGAAGGATCGTTCATTTTTTCGTCGTTATGCCCAAATGAACAAATGACATAATCTCCTTTTGAGATTTCATTTAAGATTCTTTCAAATCTACCTTCATCGATAAAAGATTTAGTGGAGCGCCCATTTTCAGCGTAGTTAACAATTTGTACGCCTTCTTTAACAAACAATTCTAAGCCTTGTCCCCAACCAGTTTGAGGATAAGAATAATAATTGTTCTTTTTCATCGTAGAATCGCCCATTAAAAATAACTTAACCATAATAACTAATTCCTTTTATTTAATAAGCATTAAAAAATGCACTATGAATAATATATTACATCAACAGTGCATTATTTTAAATTATTAGCTTCTAAAAGGTCTTTTCAATTCGCTTCTAGCATCGATAGCGTCCAATTTAATTAAATCTTCTTCAGGAATTTCAAAATCTAATTCTATATTTTGAATAATTCTCTCTTTATGAACTGATTTAGGTAGAGGTAAAGTGCCTTTTTGTAGACAGTACTTTAGACAAATCTTAGGTATGCTTACTCCTAATCTATTGGATAATTCTATTAAATAAGGTTCATCTAAAATCTTCCCAGTAGCAAAAGGTGAGTACGCTTCAACTAAGATATTGTTTTCTTGACAGAATCTAGTAGTTTCTTTTTGGGTATTACCAATAAAATATCTAATTTGGTTAACATGAGGAGTAAAAGAAGTTGCTTCAATTAAAGAAATAATATCTTTAGGATGGAAATTAGATACACCTATAGATCTAATCTTCTTAGTCTTGTATAACTCGATAAAAGCTTTCCAGACTTCTATATTACCTTGAGTGCAATCTTCTCCGACATTAGACCAAGGCCAAGGAGCGTGGATTAAATATAAATCTAAGTAGTCGACGCCTAAAGCTTTACATGAACTTTTGAAATATTCGAATGTTTCTTTATAATTTTTGATATGAGAAGGCAATTTTGTAGTAATAAATATCTCTTCTCTTTTAATTCCTGAATCTTTAATTGCTTTCCCTATTTCAACTTCATTTCCATAGACATACGCAGTATCAATATGACGATATCCTGCTTCTAAAGCATCTAAAACAGCCTGGTAAGCTTGATTAGGCTCAGCCTGCCAAGTTCCTAAACCGACACTAGGAATCTCAACACCATTAGACAAGACGTAGTTCCCAATTTTCGACATAAGTTTTCCCTCCTATATTTAAATTATCAAAAAAAGGTTAAGGATAATTATATTCTTAACCTAAAATACTAAATTCAAATTTCTACTTCACTAAATCTACACCGTGGGAGGTACCAATTCTAGTTGCACCTGCATCGATCATAGCTTGCATAGTTTCCTTATCTCTAATTCCACCGCTAGCCTTGATATGAGGGAAGTCCCCACAAGCTTTCTTCATAACTTCAACCGCGTGAACTGTCGCTCCTCCAGATTTATCAAAACCAGTAGAGGTCTTAACAAAGTCAGCGCTAGCTTCTTTACATAATTCACAAGCTTTAATTATTTCTTCATCAGTTAGAACGGAAGTTTCTAAAATGACTTTTAGAATACGAGAGCCACAAGCTTTTCTCATTCTTTCTAATTCGTAAGATATTCTTTGATATTCTTTATCTTTCAACCAGCCGAGATTGATAACCATATCGATTTCATCTGCGCCAGAAAAAATAGCTTCTCTAGCTTCGTCGACTTTAGCAGGAGTCGCCATCGCTCCTAAAGGGAAACCTACGACTGTACAAACTTTAACAGTACTTCCAGGAACGTGAAGTAAACTAGCAGCTAAAGAGACATAGCAGGAATTGACACAAACGGAAGCGAAATCATTAACTAAAGCTTCGTGGCACAATTGTCTAATTTGTTCAGAAGTAGCTTTAGGATCTAATAAAGTGTGGTCGATATATTTTGATAATTTCATATAGTTTCTCCTTCACTCATATAAATTTTAACATTTAAAAATTACTGTATATTAGTATTCTAATACAAATTTATACATTTCTCAAAAAATGTATATATTGTAAATATTTCTGGAATCTTATTCTTAGAATTTAATACCTAGAGAATAAAGTTTCTCTTCAAATTCTTCGTAAGTACAATACATATCTATATACGAGCCATCGTCTTTAATGTAGATATAGCGATTCGCAATAGAAGAAATAATTTGACGGTCGTGAGAAGAAAACAACAAGACTGACTTAGTCACTTCCATAGCTCTATTTAAAGATTCAATAGACTCTAAATCCAAGTGGTTAGTAGGATCATCTAAGATTATTAAGTTTCCGGGATTTAACATAACCTTGATAAATCTCAATCTAACTTTCTCTCCTCCAGAGAGAACTTTAACTTGCTTGAGACCTTCTTCACCAGTAAATAACATTCTTCCTAAATAAGAGCGAATATAAGAATCCGTCTTTACTTCCCCGTAAGGCCTTAAATATTCGACTAAGTTAGTTTCAATATCATTCATTTCCTCAAAAGAAGAAGGTATGTAATCAGGGTGAATGGTTATACCATATTTAAATTTACCTGAATCAAATTCATCTTTACCTGCAAGGCAATCAAATAATTTAGTTATAGTTAATGAATTAGATGATAAGAAAGCTACTTTATCAGTGTTAACTAAATTGAAAGATAAATCTTTAAAGAAACCTTCTTTAGAGACTTTTTCAACTTTAAGAACATCGTTACCTAAATTGAATTTACTTCTAAAATCTATAAAAGGATATCTTCTAGAAGAAGGTCTAATATCATCTAAAACTATCTTATCTAAAGCCTTCTTTCTAGAAGTAGCTTGCTTAGATTTAGAAGCGTTAGCGGAGAATCTAGCGATGAATTCTTTCAATTCTTTAATTCTCTCTTCTTTCTTCTTATTTTGTTCTTTCATCTGTCTTTGTAAAAGCTGATTGGAAGAATACCAGAAGTCGTAATTACCTATAAATTCATTGATTTCATTAAAATCGACATCTAGAATTCTCGTGCAGACCTTATTTAAGAAATATCTATCGTGGGAGACGATTAAAATAGTGTTAGGAAAATTAATTAAATATTCCTCTAACCAGGCGCAAGAATGGGCATCTAAGTTGTTAGTAGGTTCATCTAAAATTAAAATATCCGGATCTCCAAATAGAGCTTGAGCTAGTAAGACTTTAACTTTCATTGAAGCATCTAAGTCTTTCATTAACATGTGGTGATACTCTTCGCTAATACCGAGTGAATTTAACAAATTTGAGGCGTCAGATTCAGCGTTCCATCCATTCATCTCCGCAAATTCATTTTCTAAATCTCCAGCTTTTTGTCCATCTTCTTCAGAAAAATCAGGTTTAGAATATAAAGCATCCTTTTCATCCATAACTTCGACTAATCTTTTATAGCCTAAAAGAACAGTTCTCATTACTTCTTCAGAATCAAAAGCGTTGTGATCTTGTTTTAAAATAGACATTCTCTCTTTAGGATCTTTAGATACGTAGCCTGTAGTAGGTTCTAATTCTCCGGATATTATTCTTAGCAAAGTAGATTTACCTACTCCGTTAGCACCTATAATCCCATAACATTCATTAGGAGTAAAAGCTATAGAAGCATCCTTAAATAAGACTCTCCCTCCAAATTGCATCGATAAATTATTTATTTGAAGCATGCTCTTCCCCTTTCTAAATGACTATTAAATATTAACAAAGATAGCATTGATTTAAAACAATAAATTCCACTTAATTAGTACGAATCAAATATATATTTAAATAAAAGTAAATTTCTCGCTAATTGAAAAAGTAAATTTCTAACTCAAAAATCAAAAAGAAGACTATTAAATTATTGATAATTTAGTTCTAACATGTTATATTAAATCGGTTAAGAAAGGAGACCTTTCATTTATGGCGCAAATCAAATCCCAAATGAAGAGAATCAAAACTAACGAAAAAGCTAGACAAGCTAACGTCTCTAGACGTTCTCAAATGAGAACCGCTATCAAGGCTGTAAGAGTCGCTGTCGAAGCTAAGAACTACGAAGAAGCCAGCAAGTTATCCGTCAAAGCCCAACACTTAATCGACCAAGCTTGCCAAGATGGAATCTTAAAAGAGAATTCCGCTGCTCGCAAAAAATCCAGTTTGATGTCTTTAGTCGATTCCATTAAGCCTCAAGCTTAATTGAACAACAAAGTTTCAATAATTATTCAAGTCGCTTAAAGCGACTTTTTTTAATGTAAGAAAGTAGAAAGTTTGTTCAAAGTTTCTTCTTTCAAATTATATAAATAATTTATTTTTTCTTCAAAAGTCTGTAAATCCACTTCTCCATCTTTAGAAAAGATAGTATCTTTTAGAATTACTTCACCTTTTTCAATAACCAATTTATATTTATCTACCATCTCATTTTTAAATAGATTGAACGCTTCTTTTTCTTCTATATTCCCTATCAATCTACCGATGTTAGCTTGAATTTCTATAATTCTAGAATTTTTATAAATCTTAACTAATAAAACTATATCTAGCGGGTAGATTTTATGACGCGTAGCAAAAATGATAGGAAAAATTTGTTCTCCGTATTTATCATAACCGCATTTTAATATTGTTCCTTCCTTAAAAATTTTAATCTTGTCAGTTATATAATCGTGAGAATAAGGTAAAACGATTGAACTTATTTCTTTGGAGATAGTAGAGATGTCCTTCATAATTAAATTTTAATATAAAAATAAAACCTAAACTAGCGTTGTTTAGGTTTAGCGAGATATTTCTTTCTAAAATTAACGATAAACAATTCAAAGAGCAAATCTATATTGTCTCCTTTGAATTTAGCGTTATTTTCTAAAACGTGAAGATCTTTCATAATCTTCAATAATTTAATGTTATCTAAATCAGCCATATCTCTTTTAGCGTATTTAACTCTAAAAGGTGAACATCCTAATTCTTTAGAAGCTTCTAATTCCGTCATATTAGAAAAACGAGTTAAAGAATACACTTCATAAAAGAATCTAAACTGCGAAGAAAAAATTGAAAGTAAATAATAAGGCTCCACTCCTCTTTTTCTTAAATCTTTATAATTCTTTAAAGCTTCCCCGATGTTATTTTTAAATAAAGAAGAAATAACTGAGAAGACCGAATCTTCTAATTTGGGGCTTACTAATTCTTTGACATCTTCAATTTGAATTTGCCCTTCTACACACATCAACTTATCTAAATTATTTTTAATCATCACCCAGTCTTGAGGGCATCTATTAACCAATTCAGTCATAGCCTCTAAGGTGATTTCTTTATTTTTTCTACCTACATAGCGCAATCCCATCTGCGCTAATTCATCATTTCTAAGTCCTTCATCAACAGTGATATCACAATATTTTTTAACAGTCTTAATAAATTCATTACCTCTTTCAGAAGCTAATTTACCACTGCCGATTAAATAGATATCACACTCAGGATTAGGAGATTTTAAATAATTGATAAAAGATTTGTAATCCTGCTTAGAATCGAAAGTTTTATTAGCTTTATCCATATCTGAAGATAAGAAATAGCAAGAAGTTAATAAAACTGCCTTTCTATCCGCTAAAAAGGATGCCGCTTCTGCAAAAGCGACACCTTCTTGAATAAAAGATGAATACATATCTAAGGACAGGAAGTTAAATTCGTTTAATTCACCAATATTTTTTGAAATATCTTCTAAAACTCTCTCTTTAACTAGACCCGTGTCCTTACCGAGGATAACTTTTACCATTATTTAAAATTTAGAATTCTTTAATTTTTTCAATAGGGTAATGTTCTTCGTCGATGACTTCCATCTTCTCGATGATCACATCGCTCAAAGGTTGATCGTAACGTCCAGTTTGGACGGAAGCGATTTTATCTAAAACGTCATATCCATCGACTAATTTACCAAAGGCGGCGTATTCCCCATCTAAATGAGGAGCAGCTTTATGCATGATGAAGAATTGACTAGAGGCTGAATCTTTAACACTTGTTCTAGCCATGGAAATAACTCCTCTTTCATGCTTTAAGGTATTATCTACACCGTTAGATTTAAAATCGCCTCTAATCGTGTAATCTAAATATTTTCCTCTAAGTTCACCATCTCCCCCTTGAATCATAAAATTCTTGATGATACGGTGAAATTTAAGTCCGTTATAAAAACCAGAATCCGCTAATTGAACAAAGTTAGCCGCGGTATTTTTAGCCCCGTGGTCGTAATCCATTTCTACACTCATAACTCCGTAATCTTTAACGTAAATTTTAATCATGATTTTCTCCTTTCTTATCTAAATCTTCTTCATCTTCTATTCTAATAGAAGAAGGATTGTATTTTGAAGAGACGATATATTGATTTTTAAGGATTTTAATTTGAGATAAGCCAATGTAAATTAAGCTTCCTATAACCGCATTGACACTCCCTTGAATAGAATTGATGCCTAAATCATAGAAGATGAAATAATACGAATTTCCTCCCTGAGAAGAAGGGACAGTTAAGAAAGTTATAAAATCCGGAACCATATATAAAATCGCCATTATCAATCCACCGATTATAAAGGAAATTAAACTTTTAAAATAAATAGTAGATTTGCTATTATTACCAATTTTTATTAAGAATCTGAATAAATATCCGCTTATTACACCTTCGATAAATTTAATTGCTAAAGTAAATGGAGCAAAAAATCCATAGCCCAAACTCAAATCGCATATTAATCCAGCTAATCCTCCTGAAATTCCTCCAACGAGCGGATTAATTAAAGCAGAAATAAAGAACACAAAAACATCAGAGAGGTTGATATAACCAGCCCCGCTAGTTCCAGGAATTGGTATAGCGACAAAATAAGTCACGATGAAATTCAATCCTGTAAAAATAGCCACAACTGCCATGTCGAGGACTAATTTAGAGTTTTTCGTATTCATAAATTACTTTAAGATTGTTCCTTCAAAATCTCGGTTCCCATTGTTGAAATCTGTTGCGCTCATCATCTTCTTACCAGGTTTTTGAATCAAATCAATTTTAATTTGTCCAAATTTTAATTGAAGTATCAAATCTTTCTTACTCGCTTTAATTATTTGCCCTACTTCCCCTTCTATAGCCGAAGAATAGTTAGAGCAAGCATAAATCTTTATGATAGATTCATCTTTAGTATTAATTAAATAGCCTCCTGGAGTAAAAGAAAGTGAACGCACTACATTTATAAAATCTTCATTGGAGAGATTTAAATCTAAATGTTCTTCTTCCTTTTTAATCGAAGGGCAGAAAGTAACTTTCGAAGGATCTTGGCAGACTCTTTCCAGCTTATTTTCGAAAAATAAAGGTAGATATTTAATAGCCATATTCAAAGACAATTCTTGAATCTTTTCGCATAAAGAAGAATAGTTATCTTCTTTAAGAATACCTAATTTCTCGCAAGCGAAAACGTCTCCAGCATCCATCTCTTTAACCATTTCCATCAAAGATACTCCAGTCTCTTTATCACCATTTTTTAAAGCGTATTGAATAGGAGCAGCACCTCTGTATTTAGGTAAGATAGAAGCGTGTAAATTTAAAGGAGGATATTTAGATAGACTTAAAACTTCAGTAGAGATAATTTGACCGTAAGCGAAAGTTAACAATAAATCAGGTTCTAGTTCTTTAATAAAATCAAAATCTTTATTTAAACGGTGAGGTTTATATACTTTTAAACCTAATTCTTCCCCTTTAATAGCTACTGGAGAAGGAGAGAGGATCTTCTTTCTACCGCGAGGTTTATCTTCTTGAGTAATAACTCCAACAATATTAAATCCCGCTTTTACCATTCCTTGTAAAACGTAAGCGGACATGTCAGGAGTTCCTAGGAAAATTATTTTTTTGTCTATCATAATTAATCACTTCTTTCTCTACGTAATAATTTTAATAAATTATTAAGTAAAAGTGTTTATTTATAATAAAAAACCTTAATGTCTCTAATTTTAAATTAGTTTATAATTTAAAAAGGAGAATAGTTAATATGGATTGGAAATTAAAAGGAATCAAGAAAGAAACTGATCATAAATTCTTAAATTTTTACACTGTTACTTACACCATTACTAAAGATAATAAAGAGCATGAATATCCTTACTTCATGGCTTCTAGGAAAGATACTGATAAACTTCTATGTAAGACTAAAGATTATTCTAGAGCCGATGGAGTTTTAATACCCTGCTATTATATAGATCCTACAACTAAAGAAGTATCTTTATTAATCACTAAACAATTTAGACCTCCTATGGGAAGATATGTCAATTCCTTCCCCGCCGGTCTAATGGATCCAAGCGACAAAGATGAATTTGAAACTGCTAGAAGAGAGGCTAAAGAAGAAGCTGGAGTAATCATCGACGATTTAGAACTTCTCGCTCCTGCTTCCCCGACTTCTTCTGGTTTATCTGATGAAATAAACGCTGTAGTCTTAGGAAGAATTGAAAAGTTCGAAACTACCTCTTTAGAGGAATACGAAGATATCCAAACTAAATTGATTCCCATTTTAGAAGTTGAGAAACTTCTTAACGACCCTTCTTACTTCTTCCCTTTACAAATAAGAATGGTTATTAAATATCTACTTGAAAGATATAAAAGAGGTAATCTTAAAAATTAAACGCCCTATTAAAAGGGCGTTTTTCACTATCTAGATTTAATTAATATTTCAAGATATTAATAAATTTTATTCTTGAACTTGGTTAGTTTCACTAATTTCTTTTTTAGGTTCTTCTTTCTTATCTTTCAAGGCGAAATTCATGATTATACCTAGAATCATCGATACTGCTATAGGGGTGATAGAAACTTTATCGTAATTGATAGCGAGTCCACCTATACCTGCAACTAAAATAACTGAAGCGACGAAGATATTCTTAGTTTTACCCATATCTATTTTTTCAGAGATTAGTAACTTTACTCCACTAGAAGCGATAAAGCCGTAAAGAATTAAACTGATACCACCAGTAATACAAGCAGGAATGGTTTGAATTAATGCCATGGCAGGTTTGAAGAAACCTAAGACTATAGCCATTATTGAAGCTAGAATTATAACTTTAACTGAAGCTATTTTTGTAACACCTACTACTGCGACATTCTCTCCGTAAGTAGTATTAGCAACACCGCTAAATATACCTGAGACTGCTGTAGCAATACCATCCCCTGCTAAAGATCTACTTAATCCTGGATCAACTAATAAATCTCTACCTAAGATACCGGAAAGATTCTTGTGATCACCAATATGTTCACAAATAGTAACAAAAGCAACAGGGATGAATAGCAATGAAATTTGACCTAACATACTAGCGTTAAATTCTACGGTGTTAGGATTAACAAAGACAAAGTGAGGATAATCTAGAAATGATTGAATACTGATATTGGAGAAATTATTAACTAAGGGTGTAAAATCAATAACTCTAAAATAGCTATTTTTAAATCCATAATAGCCTATAGCAGTAACAATTATTCCAAATACATATCCTGCTAACATACCCATGACAAAAGGAATTAAAGACAAAGTTCCTTTGCAATAGTGGGCGAATAAGGCTGTAGCAAGCATCGCTACTAAGCCAGTCAAAATAGACATCAAGTTATAACCTTGACTACCATCATTCAATAAACCAGAAGATAAATTAGATATAGCTGAAGTAGCTAAAGATAGACCTATGACCATAATAATAGGTCCAACAACGATAGGAGGAAGTAATTTATTTAGCCATTCAACTCCAAAAAATCTAATGATTAATGAAATTACAACATAGACTCCGCCAACCATAGCCATGCCTATAGGTAGAGCCCAGAAGTTAGGAGTAGTTCCATTAGCTCCTATAGCTAAAGCTGATGACATAGGAGCGATATAGGCAAAAGACGAAGCTAAGAACACAGGAGACTTCATCTTTGTTAAGAAGATGTAAATCAATGTACCTACACCGGCTGAAACCAAAGTCGGAGCGATCATAACTTGACTTAGAGGCTGACCATTAGATGCTACATAAGGCGAATAGACAATTAAAGGAACCGTAATACATGCGACAAACATCGCTAGGACGTGTTGCAAAGCCAAAATAAACCACTCTCCTACCCTTTTAGGAGATTCGTTAACGTCCAGAATCATTCTTTTTTCTTCCATTTTTTCTTCCTTTCATTTTTTATTCCAAAAAAAGAGGCTTAGATACCTAAGCCTTAATTTTTGAAATTGATAGATGGTTAATTTGAGAATTAGAAGGGTTTAAAAGAGAAGAATATACACCTATATTTCTAATTGGAGATATTCTCTTTCCTCTTAAATTTCTCATTCTCTAATTTCCCTTAGTTCAATATTACAAATAAAATACAAAAGTGTAAATTAAAACTTTATGTAACCGCTTACTTTCGCGATTAATATAAAGATATAATTATCATAAAAAAGCCGTTTTAAACAAATATAATGACAAATATTTTAGGCATTTAAAATATATGACAAATAAATTAATCCTACAAATATCTATATTCTCAATCTAATTATAGACTTTTATAATTTTCTAAAGTTTTTTATAAGTGTTATATTATTTGTAGATGCGAAAGGAATTATTCCCATGGTTGGATTCGAGGAACAAATTAAGACTTTAAGTAAAGACGAGGCTTTTGCGCACGCAGATAGATGTCTATCTTGCCCCAAGCCTAGATGTAGAGATTTAGGATGCCCCGCTCACATCGATATACCTTCTTTCATTAAAAAATTAAAGGAGAGAGATATCAATGGGGCTTATGAGATTATTATGGAATACACTAATCTCTCCCCTGTTTGTTGCCGTATTTGCGACTATGAAAAACAATGTCGCGGTCACTGTATTTTAAATTTTAAAAAGAATCCTATTCCTTGCGGTTACTTAGAGAGATTTGTTCAAGATAATAAAACTATTGAACTTAAGCCTATTGAAAAATGGACTTCATACAAAGTCGCTATAGTAGGAGGAGGTCCTTCTGGCTTATCCTGCGCCCTAGAATTAGTTAAAAAAGGTATCCACGCTACAGTTTATGAAAAAGAACCTCATATAGGAGGTATATTAGCTTACGGCATACCTGAATATAGATTACCTAAGAAAGTAGTTAACGACTATGTCGATTTCTTAAGAAGAATGGGCGTAGAATTTGTTACTTCTTGTCAACCTGATATCAAAAAATTAACTCAAGAATACGATAGAGTTTTCTTAGGTATTGGCTTAGGTGAAGATAAGAGGTTACACATCCCCGGCGAAGAAGGTGAAGGAGTATATTTAGCTAATCCTTTCTTGAAGAAAGTTAATTATTTTGTCTCTTATAACGAAGGTAAAGAAGTTAAATTAAGTGGTATCACTTACGTTGTTGGAGCTGGTAATGTTGCTATGGACTGCTGTAGAACTAGCGTCAGAGTCGGTTCATCTAAGACTGTAGTAGTCTATAGAAGAGCTGAAGAACAAGCACCAGCATCTAAAGAAGAAATTGAGGATGCTCGTAAAGAAGGTGTTGAATTTAATTTCTTACATAACCCTGTCGAAGTTCTTTTGGAAAACAACAAAGTAGTAGGAATTAAATGCGAAATCATGGAATTAGGAGAAAAAGATGCTTCTGGTCGTGCTTCTCCTGTTGGTACAGGTAAATACGAAACCTTTAAGTGCGATAATATCTTAGTCGCTATAGGTTCTTCTCCTAGAAAAGGTGCCTTAAACGATTTAGGTTTAGAATTGAATCACGATTATGTCGTCTGTAAAGAAGATGGCATTACCACTTCTAATCCTAAAATTCTAGCTGGTGGTGATTTAGTTAGAGGTGCAGATACCGTAGTTAGAGCTATGGTTGATGGCAAAGCTGCTGCTAACAAAATCGCTTCAGAATTATTAGGTTAATTTAGAAATTAAACTTTATTTCTAATCA
>AUXO011700290.1_pt1 | contig 13261 bp, 11 predicted proteins | sample 768731 | NCBI WGS metagenome assembly AUXO01 (sample SAMN02715735, study PRJNA202380) | gut metagenome | biome: sheep rumen | host: Ovis aries | place: New Zealand: Palmerston North
ATATTTTTTAAATGACTTGCTTCACTTAATGCAAATTTTCCATTTCCTATTACTACAACATCTTTGTTTCTATAGAAAAATCCATCACAAATTGCACAATAACTTATCCCTTTTCCTTCAAAATCTATAATTCCTTTAATATTTGGTCTAAGTTTTTTATTTCCAGTAGCAATAATTACAGTTTTACCCACATATTGTTCTGAAACTGTGGAAACTTTAAATTTTTCTTCTTCTTTTTCCACATTTAAAACTTCTTCTTCTTTTACTTCTACTCCTAAATTTTTTGCCTGAGCTATTCCATTTTGATATAATTCTTTACCACTTATGCCTTGAGAAAATCCATAATAATTATCAATTTTCTCTGCTTTTTCTAAATTTGATTCTCCAAAATATACTATTAAAACATTTAGTCCTGCTCTTTTTGTATATATTCCTGCAGAAATGCCTGCAGGTCCTGCACCAATTATTATAACATCATACATAGTACACTCTCCCAATTATTTTTAGAACTCTTATTATTTATTATATAAAAGACCCAAAAATATACTTTGGGTCTTGACTTAATATTATCTTCTTCTCCTATTGAAAAATCCTCTTCTTCTATTGCTTTTTTCTTTTTCTTCTTCTTTCTTATTTTCTTCTTTTTCTGTATCATCATTATGATTATATTCCGCTTCTTCACTTTTCTCAGTTGGTTTAGAATTTTCATTATCATCTAATTCATCATCATCCCAATCAAAATCCAACTCATCATCTTCGTCATCATCATCATCTTCTTCTTCATCTTCATCTATATCATTTACATCGTTCTTATTTTCACTGTCATCATCATTTTCATCATAGAATCCAAGAATCTCATCTATAGTTTTATCTTCATCTTCATTATCATCTTTAGAGTCCTCATCTTCTTGGTTGTCATCATCATCATCATTATCATCATTGTCATCATTGTCATCATCCCAATCATCATCCCAATCGTCATCATCATCTAAGTCATCTTCATTATCTTTATCTTCATCAAAATCATCATCATTATCCCAGTCATCATTTTCATCATTATTGTCATCATCTGAATCATCCTCATGTTCTTTATCTTCTTCCCAATCATATTTTGAAAATTCTTCATCATCATTTTCTTTTTCATCTTCTTCCATTTCAGCATTTTCATCTTTATTAAATATTTTAGATTCAATTGGTTCATACTCAGATAAATCTCTACCATATTCTTCTGTTACTATAGTTCTAAATGCATCAAATATTTTTTGCATTCCTTCTATTCTCCAATAGCTTGGGAATATAACGGTACCAATAACATTTAATTTACTTATTGTTCTTTCAAAGTTTGATTCTTCCTCTAGTAAATCAGCCAAATACTCAGGATGATATAATTCTCTATATGATTTTTTTGCAATTCTACCATTAATCTCTTTATTTAGTAAATCATATAAATTTTTAATTTGCACCATATCCATATCGAAATTTTGACATGCTTCTTCCATTAGCTTTCTATGTTCTTTTGAGCCACTTACAGCATTCATTCTTTCATTATCTAAAAACAAAATAATATAATCTGAAATAGCATTTAAAATTGCAATTTTAGCACTTGATTCTTTTATAAATTTCTGGTGCCTATCTAATTTAATATTTTCATTTTTTAACTCTTCAAATGCTTTTCCTGTTCTTTCATATGCATCAGAAAAAATTTGCAATTTTTTTTCTTCAACATCTGTTGCTATTTCTATTGCTTTTACAATTACTTCTTCATTAAATGGTACTTTTTCCTTTAATCCATTTTTTAAAATTTGAGCCTTAATTTCTTGTTTTTCTTTGTCATTATTTTCTTTTTTTAGAAACTCATTTGCATCATTTACTTTATTTACATTAATAGCATTATAATTATCAGAGGTAATATTTGAAATTTTTCTATATTCATTTTCTACTATACGTCTTTCTTTTCCGCATTGGCTTCTTGTTATACTTTTACCATTAAATTCAGCAATTTCTTCAATAAATCTTTCTATATTAGACTTTACATCTGCATTGTTTCTTTCTAAATCTTCATTTATTTTTTCAAATTTTCTTCTTAATTCACTAGCATCTTCATCTAAATCCTCAAATAGACTTTTTCTTTCTTCTTGAAGTTTTACTGTTCTTTTATGAAAAGAGTCTTGCATTTTTTGTGTGTCTTTTATTTCGTTCGCTATTTTTTCAACTTCTAGCATAATTTGGTCTTCTTCATTTGACACATCTTGATATTTCTTAAATTTTCCTATTAACTCACAATAATTTGAATAATTGTTCTTCAAGTTACACTTCTCATCATATCCAAACATTCCAGAAAAATATCTATCTATCACTATCGCATTTCGTTCATACATAAAAATATACCTCCTACTTGTTCTTCCTTCTATCAATTATATAGCTGCTTCCCATCACACTCTTAACAGCATGTTTTACTTGTGCTGCTGTATCTCCTATCTCTAGTATATTTCTAAATCTATTTTTGTCTACAACTACTACAGCAATAGAAAGTGCTGTTAATGGAAATTTTTCCATTATTCCTTTTCTATTAGCCACTTCAATGTATCCCTTTCTAACATCTTCTTCAGTAAAAAAGTTTCTTACCTTACTATCAAATCTTGCAATTATTCTTTGACACAAATTTTCAACATCTACACTAGGTACAATTGCAATAAAATCGTCTCCTCCAACATGTCCTACAAATCCTGGTTCTCCATTTGCATGAATTTCTCCAACTATTGTCTCTGCTGTAAATTGAATTATTTTGTCACCTTTAAGAAATCCATAAACATCATTATATGATTTAAAATTATCTAAATCAAAATACATAACCGAAAACTCTTCTTCATTTGATATTCTTTTCTTTAGCTCTGAATGTATTTGAACATTTCCAGGAAGTCCTGTTAAAGGACTAACTCTTCTATTAGTTTCTAAAAGTCTAGTTAAATTCTTTACTGTATAATATAAGTATCCTTCATCAACAGGTTTTTTTATAAAATATTCTATTGATTCATGTAATATTTTCATTCTATGACTTCTAGAATTATTTGATGAAACTACTATTACTGGTGTAATAGTATTATCTTCGTCTTTTCTAATTTTTTTACATAGCTCTATTACATCTCTATCTATTGCATCTTCATTTATTACAATCAAAGATGGTATATTTTTAAGAGCTATGTCTATTTGTTCTGTTTTTACACTTATAAATTTATACTCTGGTTCATCTCTAAATAATTCTTTGAATATTACTATTGAACTTTCATCATCATCTATTATATATATTTCGTTTATCATAATATCCCTCTTTAATAACTTGTTTTTTCCCATTTAACACTTGCTTTGTTTGTTATTCCTTTTCCATTTGTTAGTCGCACAATTATTTTATTTTCTCCATCTTCTAATTTCAAGTTTTCTTCATAATTATTACTATCTATTTTTTTCTCAATTATCTCTCCATTAAATAAAATTTCTACTTTCTTTAGTCCTGTTACATCATTTCCTTTTATAATGAAGTAATGTCCATCAGTAACTACTGATACTTCCGGAGCACTTACTTTATGGCTATCGTCTATATATTCTCTTCCATTTTCATCAACAATTCGTACTGTTAATTTATGCTCTCCTGGAATAACTCCAATTGAAACTTCACCCTTTTTACTATTTATTGGTTGTGTTGACTCTGATTTATCGTCATAATAATATGATATTTGTTTAATTATTGTTTCACTTTCACATACTAAAATATATTTGCTATTTTCAAATTTCAAATGAACCTTTGGTGTATATTCTTCAAATCCAACATATTCTCTTTCAAAAGATTCACTTACTCCATCTGTATCTGTCGCTGTAATAGTAAAAATATTATTTCCCAAAGGAACTTTTATTTTTTCTATGTTCATACTTTTTTCATTATTTCCATTAACAGTTGTCTCTTCTCCGTTATTCCATTTATATACTATTTTTGAAATTGGTTTTTCACTTGTGACATTTATCTCTAATCTAGACAATTTCTGTATTATCTCTATTTTAGGTTTGGACTGGATAAATTCTCCTTTTTTTTCTTCTGAATCTTTAATCTTAGAAAATATTCCAATTCCTATCATCAGAATTCCAAATATTAATAGTATTATACAGAAGAATATAATAATTGAACCTATATTTATTTTTTTGTGACTCTTTTTCTTATTCTTGCTTGGCATTTCAACTGATAATATTTGATTCATTTGTTTACACCTCTTTTTAAATATTCGCTTTGATTATATCATAACGTTTTGAAGTTGTAAACAAATTTTTAAATAATTATTTACAAAATCTGTGTTTCCCTATGACTACCGTCAATGGTCTAGACCAAATCCATTTATTTGTTGCTGTATTTGGGTTAAAATAATAGATAGCTCCATATGATGGATCCCAGCCATTTATAGCATCCTGAGCCGCTTTTTTAGCTGTACTATCTGGAGTCATATTTATCTGACCGTCAGATACAGCATCAAATGCTCCCTTTTGATAAATGACACCTGCTATAGTATTAGGGAAAGAACTGTTTTTGACTCTATTTAATATAACCGCACCTATTGCAACTTGTCCTCGATATGGTTCTCCTCTTCCCTCTCCATAAATAATATGTGCAAGTAAGTTCAAATCATTTGAATTGCTTGCAGAACTACCAGATGAGTTAGAATTTGAACTAGTTATTCCCATAGCTGCTAAAGTATTTTTTCCTGCAATTCCATCTACAGTTAGTCCATTTTTCTTTTGAAATGATTTTACTGCAGCTAATGTCTTACTTCCGTAAATTCCATCTATACTTCCATTATAATATCCCCATCTTTTTAATTTTTCTTGTATTAATTTTACTTCATTTCCTCTCGATCCATATTTAGATAAAGTCTCTATACTTTTATTTTCATTAAACATATTTAATCCATAATTAATAAAAATCATTCCAAATATAATTAATATTAATATAAATATTAAAATCCTATAATTTTTCTTTTCCATAAAAAAATCCCACCTTTGAAGCTAGTATTATCCAAAGGTAGAATTTTTATTCATTAAATATATGTACAAAGGACACTTTCAAGTCCAACTTGTAAGTCTATAATTCCAACTTTATATTTATAATCTAAATCACAAAGCTCTTTTAATATTATTCTAAGTTCATTCTGTTTAAAAAAATTTGCTTGAATTCTATATTTATTTGCTAAAAATGTTTGATTTGGTTTTAATTTTAAACTTGATGCTATGTCTTTGTTAGTTTGAATTGCAACTTTAGTTAAATATATTTTTTTAAAATGACCATATAAAGTAACTAATATTTTAGCTAATGGTTCTTTTTCTGCTATTAAGTTTCTTAAAATATTAATTGCATCTTTAGTATTCTTTTTCCCAAGTGAATCTGTTAAATCAAAAATTATACTTTCCATTTTCTTTATAGAAAGAAGATCTATATCTTCTTTTTTTATTGTACCATCTTTTCCTGCATATTCTATTAGTTTTCTATATTCATTAATTAATTCTTGCATATCAGTTCCACAGCATTCTATAAAATAGCTAAGAGTATTATTTTCAATATTTACTTTATATGCATTTGAAATTGATTTTAACCTATTTTGAAGTTGAATAGGCTTTAGGTATTCGAAATTACATACTACTCCTAATTTTTCAATTGTTGATAAAAGTTCACATTTATCAACAGTTTCTTCTATAAAAACAATTACTGTTGTTTCATTTATTACTTTAATATTTTCTTTTATATACTCATTTAATCTTTCTTTAATTTCTTCATTCCCATTTTTGCTTTTCTTTTTCGCATCCTTCTTAAATAATCCTGTATTTTTTGCAATAATTAATTTTTTTTCATATCCAAATGCTGGAGTTTCTATATCTGATATTATTACATCTAGATTTGTATCATCAACTAAAATATAGTTTATTCCTACTATTTGTTCTCCAAATATCTTTTTTATATGCTTTAAAGAACTTTCAAGTAAGAATTTTTCTTCTCCATAAAGTAAATATATTCCTCGTAAAATTCCCTGTTTTAATTCTTTTTCTAGTTCTTCTACTTTCAAGTTCTTCACCTCCTATTAAAAGAAAAAAGGGATAATTCCCTTTATAACTTTTCCGCAAATTTAAACGAATGTGCATGACATATAGCCATTGCCATACTGTCTGTAGTATCATCAAGTTTTGGTAATTTTTCTTCATTTAGTATCATTTTTACCATACGTTGAACTTGCATTTTATCTGCTCTACCATATCCTACAACTGCTTGTTTTACCTGAAGAGGAGTATATTCATAAATTGGTAAATTATTTAATTTAGCAACCACCAAAATTACACCTCTTGCCTGAGCAACATTAATTGCAGTTTTAGCATTATTATTAAAAAATAATTCTTCTATTGCCATAGATTCAGGCTTATACTCTTTAATTATATCTTGTAAATCTTTATATATTTTTTCAAGTCTTAGTGGGAACGAGGTATGAGCTTCAGTAAGTATTGCTCCTGATGTAATCAATTTAAAGTTATTTCCTACATAATCAATTATGCTATATCCTGTAATCGCAAATCCAGGATCTATGCCTAAAATTCTCATTTTTTTGCACTCTTTCTAAAAAATTATTCTAAAGATTTCAGCTACACTCCATGCTTGAGCAAAAGCACCTTTTGGACTAAATGGAGTTTTAGAATCATATAATTCTGATATAGATCCTATGCATCCTCTTTCATACATTTCTTTCTTAAATGTTTTTTCTGTTTTTGTTCTAAATTTTTCTATTTTTTCTTCTAATTTTTTCTTTTTAGATTTATCTGTTTGTACAATTTTCATATTCATTAATGAATCATAATATAGTCCTAGAAGCCAAGGCCAAGTTATTCCTTGGTGATAACTCATATCACGTTTAAAGTTATCTCCTTCATATATATCTACATAATTATTTTCACCTTTTGCTAATGTCTTTAGCCCATATTTATTTAATAGCTTCTTTTCTACAGTTTCAATAATTTGTTCAGCTATTTCTGATTTAGGATCAATAACAGGATAAGATAAGCTTAGTGCAAATAGTTGATTTGGTCTAATTTTACTATCTCCAACATAGTCAAATAGACATTTTTTCTTTGGATTATAAAACTCTATTTCAAAAGCATTTTTGCATCTTGATGCTAATTCATCATATCTCAAGCTTTCTATCTTCTTTCCTATTCTCATACATTTTTTTGTAAGAGCTGACATTATTTTTAATGCATTATACCATAAAGCATTTATTTCTACAACTTTTCCATATCGAGGTGTTGCTATAAAGTCTCCAAATTTTGCATCCATCCATGTATTTTGTGTGTTTTCATTTCCAGAATATATTAATCCATCTTCATCAAGGTAAATATTATTATCTGAAAATGTTATTCCCTTAATATAACTTTGAATAATAATTTTTAGCTTTGGATATATGTTTTTCTTTATAAAATCATAGTCACTTGTGTAATCCACATATTTTTGAACCTGTTCAAACAATAAAAGTGAACTATCTACACTATTATATAATGGACTATTATCAATCTCTGAATATCCATTTGGTACAAGTCCATATTTTATATCTCTGGTTATTGTAAGTAATACTTCTTTTGCTTCCTCATATCTCTTAGTTTTAAGAAGAAGTCCTTCAAAAGCAATTAAAGAATCTCTTCCCCAATCCAAAAACCAAGGATATCCTGCAATAACAGTATGTAATCCAAAAGATGGTCTATATACAATAAAATTATCGATTGCAGTTAAAAATTTCTTCTTATAATCATCATCTTCTTGTTCTTTTTTAGTTTTCTTTTGATTATTATTATTAATCAGAAGTGATTTATTATATAGCTCATTTTGCCTAATTATTTCATTATTAATCACTTCTTTTGGATTAATTTCATCTATATTTTCTTCTAAAGAACAAATAAATGCAAATTCTTTTTCTTCTTGTGGCTCTATTTCTACTTCAAATCTTCCACTTACAGCATGGTTTTCTTCGGGATAAAATCCTCTTTTTTCTTCCTCAATATACAACATATTATGAAATGTATCATTATTATGTTCTATATAAATACCATCTGTAGCTTTCATATATATAGGTGTAGATAGATTTCCATCTACTACAATTTTAACTTTTGTCCCTTCAATTTGTTGTTTCAAATCAAATTCATGCTTTGTATTCATAGAATGAAAGTCTCTGAAATTTATGATTGGTGCCAATATCATTTTAGATTTATTTTTTCCATTTCTTATTTTATAGAAAACTTCTACTGTATTTTTTCCATGAATCATACAAATAGTTTTAGATATTGTCATATCATCTATACTATATTTAAATATTGGTAAAATATCTTTTTCAAAGCAATCTAAATATTTATATCCATGTGATATATATTCTTTTCCTATGTTTGTATACAGATTATATTTTGTATTGTTAATTTCTACACTTTCATCTAATTTAGAAAGAATCAATCTTCTTTCACCTGGTCCATTTAGTGATGCAATAAGCAATCCATGATATCTTCTTGTGTTTGCTCCAAGAATAGTTGAAGATGCAAATCCTCCTATTCCATTTGTTATAATCCATTCTCTTTCTAATCCTTTTTCTAAGCTTAAGTTTTCCTTCTCAAACTTCATTTGTTACCTCCAAATTACTTCCTCATTTTATCGTTATTTAGTTTTCCTAGTATTTCTCTTCTGATTTCTTCATAGCTCTTGCTTTTTACTCTTTCGATTTCTGCTTGTTCTGCTGCTTTTCTTTCTTGTTCTATTTTTCTTTCTTCATTTTTCTTGTTTTCATCAATCTTCTTTGCCTCTATTTTTTTCTTTTCATCTTTACTATTCTTAGCCCTTTTTCCTTTTGATTTGCTATCTGCATTTTGTTTTCGTATTTCAGCATTTGAATCTGTATTTTTTATAGATTCTATTCTACTACTATATTTACTAACAAATTTACTTGTTTTTCCTTTCATTCTTGCACCTTTTGGCTTATGTCTTTTTGTTTTTAAAGATTTCATTTTACTTTTCTTTATTTCTTTGTCAGCTTTAAGTTTAGTACTTAACATTAAATATTCAGGTTCATTCTGTTTGTCCATAAACTTCATATCATCACAGATCATTTGTATAACAATATCTGCAATAAATGTCGCATTATGTCTTATGCAGTTATCAGAAATAACAGATAAATTTTCTTTTAAAAATTTTATTTTTTTATCTACAACTTTAGATATATCTTGTTCTACTAAATCTGAACCATCCTTATTATACCTTTTAATTACTTCTGGAACAATCTCTCCAGTGTCATATAAGCAATAATCTATTAGTCCATTTCCACAATGTTCTATAATTGAATTCACATGATCTCCTACAGAATAATTATCTGTAAGTCCAGGTTCTGTCATTATATTGCAAACATATACCTTTTTAGCTTTAGATTCTTTAATAGCTTTTGATACTCCATTTACTAATAAATTTGGTATTACATTTGCATACAAGCTTCCAGGTCCCATAATAATACAATCTGCTTTTTTTATTGCATCGATAACTCCAGGTGTAGGTTTACAATTTGATGGGCTTAAATAAACTCTATTTATTTTTGTAAGTTTATCATAGACCATTGATGCTATCTGAGATTTTTCCTCTACAACATATCCATTACCTAGTTCAGCACATATTTTCATTTTATCTTCTGTCACAGGTAATACCTCACCATAAATTTTAAAAATCTCATTACTATTCTTGACTGCTTCTGCTAATCCATTTGATATATCACTAATTGCTTCAAAATAAATATCAGAAAAAGCAATTCCTTTTAATGCTCCTCCTTGAAATCTATAATTTAACAGTTCAGACATTTTGCTTGTATCATGACGTGATAGTGCAGCTATACCATTTTTAATATCCTCTAGTTGTAAATATTTCATTCTCTCATTGTCTTTTGCAAGAGTTTCTCCATATGTTGATACAGTAACTATAGCTGTTATATTATTTGTATATTTTTTTAGTCCTTCAAGTAATGTATTAAGTCCACTTCCTCCACCAATAATTACTATTTTAGGTCCTTTATCATATATAGTTTTATTAAAAATTAAAGAATTTAAATTAACTTTTCTTTTTCCTTGTATTCTATCATCAGTTGCTTCTATCAAAACTTCCATTGTTCTCTTATTTAAGAAAACCATTCCTAAAACTATGAAAGTAAAACCAATAACAAAAAAAACTATTATTTTTGCAGCATCAATAAATGTAATTGCCTCAGTTGATGTCATAATACTCGCTATACCAAATGAAACAAAAACAACTCCAATTAATATAAGAAGCATCCATCTTTTCATTCTTGTATTATTTTTAAACCATGCAAATATTCCTTTCATTTATAAACATATCCTTTCTGCTATTCTCCAATAATTTCTACTTCTTCTTCTAAATTTACTCCAAATTTTTCGTGTACTTTATTTTTTGTATATTCAATTAAATCAAGTATATCTTTTGTTGTTGCATTTCCAGTATTTATTATAAAACCTGCATGTTTCTCTGATATTTGTGCTCCTCCTATTTTATATCCCTTTAGCCCTGTTTCATCAATTAGTTTAGCTGTTATATAATCTTTGCCTCTTTTAAATGTACTTCCAGCTGATGGATATTCTAAAGGTTGTTTTGCTTTTCTTTCTGTTGCAAGACTTTCCATCTTAGCTTGTATTTCTTCTTTTTTTCCTTTTAATAATTTCAGTTTAACTTCCAAAATAATATATTTACTATTTTTAAAGATACTTCTTCTGTAGTCAAATTCTTGTTCTTCATTTTTTAATATTATTATATTCCCTTCATAATCCATACATTTTGTTTCAATAATAATATCTTTCATTTCTTTACCATAAGAACCAGCATTCATTCTGTTTGCTCCACCAATAGTTCCTGGTATTCCTGATAATTCTTCAAAACCTGTTACACTGTTATTCTTTAATTCTTGTGCTAAAGCCATAATTTTAACTCCTGCTCCTGCAGTAACTATTATGTCTTTTCCAATTTCAAATATTTTTATACTATCTAATTCTATTTTTAGAACTAGTCCTCTTACTCCTTTGTCTGTTACAAGTAAATTACTACCATTTCCCATTATATATACAGATATTTTTTTCTTTTTAGCAAATTCTATTGCTTCTTTTATATCTTGTTCATCTTTTGCTATAACAAAATAATCAGCATTTCCTCCTGTTTTAAAAGATGTATGTTTAGACATAGGTTCATCATATTTAATCATAAAATCCTCCTGTATTTTAGTTTTGTATATTTATATATAATGGCTTATTATCTGATGTTGTTTTAGTAGTAATATTAAATACTTCTCCTGTGGAATAATTTACTATATATTCATCATCTGAATTTGCAAGTCCCATATGTTTTAAATCTTTTTTGAGAAGTTTATAGTAACTTGTAATATCTGATGAAGTATCTTCACTTTCTTGCAAAGCTAAATTTAATTCATGCCCAGATTCTTCTACTATTTCTTGCAAATAGTTATTAGCTTGTTCTCTAGTGATTTTAGTTCCTTCAAAATAACTTAAAGCTCCTGTTTGATTGTATTTTATTTTAAGTTCCAATACAGCTTGTTGAATTTCATTAAGCTCATATAGAAACATTTCATCATTAGCAGTTTTTAATGCTCCTTTATTTCCAGACATTCTTCCTATAGTTATACCTGCTAAAATAATTAATACAACAACAGTAATTATCAAGGCAACTAATGTAATACCATTATTTTTTTTCATTAGATTTTCCTTTCTTATTAAATTATATTCATAAGTATTAACATCATATCATTTTTTTACTTTTTTTACAAGATTTTTTTCAAACTTTTTACATAACTTTTATATATTTTTTCCAATAAAAAAAGGATGTTTAATACATCCTTTTACCACTTATTAATTGCTTCTACCTTTAGTTTAACTCCATCTATACTTAAAACTTTAACTTTTTCATCTTTCTTTATTTCTTTATCTGATATTGCTGACCATATTTGTCCAGATACTTTGACTTTTCCAGTATATGAAGTTGGAACAACATCTTCAATAACAATTCCTTCTTTTCCAATCATTCTATAAACATTTGTATGTAAAGTTTGAGTTTTTTGAGATATTTTTTCTGAAAGTCTCCTTGTGCATGGAATTAATGTAGCCGATGATATCACAAACATTGCTGTTTGAAATCCAATATCTACAGTTATAAAACTAGTAATCATTGCAATTATTGCTGCTATTCCAAGCCAAAATATTAAAAATCCTGTCGTAAATATTTCTATTACGAAAAATATTCCAGAAGCAATTAGCCAAAAGCACCACATACAAATCACCTCTATTATATATTTTTATTTTCAATCAAATTATATCATAAACACCAAAATATATCAATTAATTTATAAAAAATAATTGCGAACTGCTAGAAAATATGGTATAATTAATGTGTTATTAATAAAAGGAGGATTAAAATATGGTACCATTTTTAATTATACTACTTGTAATAATTGTTATTATAGCAATTGCATCTATTAAAGTAGTTAATCAATCAGAGGTATATATTATCGAAAGACTTGGAAAATTTCAGAAAGTTGCAGATGCAGGTCTTACAATAATTATACCATTCTTTGACAGAGTTAGTTCTGTAGTTCTATTGAAAGAACAAACAATGGATATCCCACCTCAAGGGGTAATAACAAAAGATAATGTAACAATTAATATTGATACAGTTGTTTTCTATCAAATAACAGACCCAGTCAAAGCTGTATATGAAATTCAGAACTTAAAGAAAGGTATTGAATATCTTGCTATCACAACTATTCGTGATATAGTTGGTAAAATGGATTTAGATGAAACATTTGGATCAAGAGATTCAATAAACTATCAATTATGTTCTATTCTTGATGAAGCAACAGATAAATGGGGATGCAAAATAAATAGAGTTGAAATAAAAGACATTAACCCACCAGCAGATATTAGAGATGCTATGGAAAAGCAAATGAATGCAGAAAGAAATAAAAGAGCTTTAATTCTTGAAGCAGAAGCTAAAAAACAATCTGATATTACAGTTGCTGAAGGTAAAAAGCAAGCTGCTATCTTAGAAGCCGAAGCTGATAGCGAAGCAAGAGTAAGACGTGCAGCAGGTGAAGCTCAAGCTATTAAAGAAGTTGCTGAAGCTAAAGCTAAAGAAATTGAAATGGTTTAT
>AUXO012120914.1_pt1 | contig 13258 bp, 9 predicted proteins | sample 768731 | NCBI WGS metagenome assembly AUXO01 (sample SAMN02715735, study PRJNA202380) | gut metagenome | biome: sheep rumen | host: Ovis aries | place: New Zealand: Palmerston North
GGGTGAACTTTCGGTACAATTATTTGATTTTCATAATTACTCTCTTCATTTCCAACATAAATTGGAATAGCTCCTCTTGAGATTACTTCTTCTAAATTTGATATTGTTTTTTCTTTGGTTACTTCATCGGATACAATACCAAATACAATGGTTCCTTTATTTACTAAAGAGATTGTTCCATGTTTCAATTCTCCTGCTTGATATGCATCACTATGAATATAAGATACTTCTTTTAATTTTAAACTTCCTTCTAAGCTTATGGCATAATCTATTCTTCTACCGATAAAAAATACATCTTCTTCCTTATATATTTTTTCTGCTAGTTCTTGATAAAATTCTTCTTTATCTAATAATACTTTTAAGTGTTGTGGTAACTTCTTTAAATCTTCCAAATACTCTTTATCAGGATTGATTTTATAAGATAATAAACTTAAGATTAAGACTTGCAAAATATAGGCTTTTGTTGTTGCGACTGCAACTTCTCTTCCTGCTTCAATTAATATTTTATAAGTACTTTCTCTTGCTATGGTTGACCCTTCTACATTAACAATTGCTAATGTATCAATATGATTTTCTATGGCTTTTCTCATAGCAGCAATCGTATCCGCTGTTTCTCCTGATTGAGATATTAATATGACTAAAGTATCTTCGTCATAAATAATATTACGATAGCGATATTCACTCGCAACATCAATTTCTACTTTTAATCCATCTTCTTCATATAGATTTTTACCAATCATGCCTGCATAGTAAGCAGAACCACAACCTATAATATGAATATGTTTATATTTCTTCAAATCTGGAAGAAGTTCTATATTATCTTGATATTTCTGAATTAAATGATCTACTAAAACTGGTTCTTCCATAATTTCTTTTAACATATAATGTTCATATCCATGAAGAGTAGAATCTTCATCATTAAGAGTACTTACTAGTATTTCTTTTTTCTGTTCTTTACCATTCTTTTTTATCACATAGCTATCTTTATCTAAAATAGCTAGTTCTTTTTCCTCTAATAAAATATAATCTTTCGTATATTTTAATATTGCTCCAATATCACTCGTTACAAAAAACTCATTATCTCCTATTCCTAATATTAAAGGAGATTCTTTTCGAATGGCATATAATTTTTCATCATCTTCACAAAGAATAGCTAGTGCATAACTTCCTTTTAATTCTTTCGTCGCTTTTTCGATTGCTTCTTCTAAGTTATTCTCATAATATAGATTGATTAAAGCAGCAATGACTTCTGTATCTGTCTCACTATAAAAATGAACTCCTTTTTCTTCTAGTTCTTTTTTTAGTTCTTTGGCATTTTCAATAATACCATTATGAACTAAAGTTATCTTTCCTACTTTATGAGGATGAGCATTTGTCTCATTTGGTATTCCATGAGTAGCCCATCTTGTATGAGCTATTCCTATATGACTTTCTATTAGTTTTTCTTTGCTGATTTTATCTTCTAGGTTTGATATTTTTCCTACGCTTTTTATGATTTGAATATGATTCTTTTCTTTCAATGCTATTCCTGCAGAATCATATCCTCTATATTCTAATTTTTTTAAACCTTCTAATAAGATTTCTTGTGGATATTTTTTTCCAATATATCCAATTATTCCACACATATTTTTCCTCCACTATGAAAAAATGTGAAGATATATTTTTTGTTGTAATTTTGATTTTACTTTTTGTAATATATCTAACGAATCACTAATCCGTAGTAGCACCCGCCGAAATTTCGATTACTACTATCCTCGTCAACTCTTTCAAGTTCTGGCGCTAAAATGAGTTATCTCCTTTCTCCTTTCTCATTCTTAACATTATTATACACAAAAAAAAGGAAAATGACAATTTCCTTTATCTTGTTACTTCTTCTTCTGAGAAGATATAATATTTCTTTTCATTGGTATTTTTTCTTTCTTTAATCAATTGATCTTCTTCTTTAGCATTCTTATATATTAAGGAATAACTATCCACGATATTTTTTTCTTCTAATAATTCTTTTTCTTCTTCTTGAGTAATGGTTCCTAAGTTTTTCTTTTGTTGTAGTTGAAGTACTTTTTCAGTATTTTTTTGATAAGTTATATATCCATTATTTACTCGATAATAATGATAAATATTCATATTATTAGAAATATCTTTTAGGTAAATTTCATAATCTGCTACTGTACTTTTACTAATCTTACAACCAGCTTCTGTAATATAAGTTGTTGGTATTCTATTTTTTATTTCATCATAAGCTTTATGAGTAAAAGAAATGCAATTTGCTTGGTTTTCACTATTTTCTTTCCAAAATTTTGTGTTATGAGTTGTATTATACTGAAAATGAAATAGATTTATTATTACCACAACTAAAAATATAAAATAAATTAAAATAGCTGGAATGAAATTTACTCCACCCTTTTCTTCTACAATACTTTGTAAGGTATAGTTATCGGAACCTTTATACTTTTCAAGAATTCTTTTTATCTTCCAATTTGCTGATAATAAATATATTTTATTAAATACAAATCCTAAGATTATGATAGTTATAATTGCATAAAAAATAAAGATTTTTGGAAATAATACAATGACAATACCAGTTATGATTAAGCCAATGATACCTGTAATATACATTTTACGATATAGACAGTACATCCAATTTAATAGTGCTGCATAAATATTGAAGATTCCATTTTTAATTAAATTATAATCTTCTCCAATATAAGACTTTTCAAATTCTTTATCTTGTTCTTTTTTACTATACTTTTCAAAAGAAAAAGAATTTAGACTTTCCTCTTCCATTTCGTCTTCTTCTTCATGAAAGTCATCAATATCATCGTCTAGTAAGTTCATTTCCTCATCATCGTCATCTAAATCTAAATTTGTTACTTCTCCATTATAATATCCACAGATTGTACAAAAGTTTTCTTTTTCTCTTAGGCGTTTTCCACATTTCTTGCATCGCATGTTCTCACCTCTTTTTAATCTTCCCCTAATCGTTCATAGTTTCCGTTATGAGTGTTATTGTATTCTGCAATCTGTTCTGCAAAAATAGTATCAAATTGTGGCATGGACTTGGTAATTACATCTTGATATATATTCTTACTATTCATAATTGCCTGTTTAAAATCAATAACGTTTACTTCAAAACGATTATTAAATAGAGCATTTGAGAAAGCTTGCTGAACTATCGTTAAAGAAACATCAGGATATCTAGAGCCTATTTCATAGATTCTTTTATATTCACTAGTAATATCTGTAATAAACTCCATCATTTTTTTCTGAATAAATGGTGTATACATCATTTTAGCACCTGTTCTATATTCTATTTTTGGTAATGTTCCCATTAATATTTGAATGTTTTCTTCACGAGTAGGTTCAAATATTTCAACTTTTTGGAAACGACGAACAAAGGCTTTGTCTCTTAGAATATATCGTTCATACTCTTCTGTTGTAGTTGCTCCTATGACTTTAATATCTCCACGGTCTAGTGCTGGTTTAAACATATTGGCAAAGTCTAGAGCTTCTCCTTTGGTTCCCATCAGTGTATGAATCTCATCTATAAATAAAATTAGCTTTGTCTTATCTTTTAATTCATCAATTAGTGTTTGAACTTTTGACTCTCCTGTTACGGGATCTACTCCTAATAAGGCAGCTGTATTTAGTTTGATTACTTGATATCCTTTTAAAATATCTGGAACAACATTTTTTTGAATACGATAAGCTAATCCTTCTACTGTAGCAGTTTTACCAACACCGGGTTTCCCAATTAAGACTGCAGATTTATCAGGAGTCAATAAGATTAGTATTAATTGTTTAATTTGTTCATCTCTACCAATTGCTGGATTGGTAATATATTCTTTTTCTTGGAAGTTTTCTCCATAGTTTTGTAGTATGCTAATACGTCTTGATTTTATATTAAAATTATTTTCTACTTTTTTATCAAATACTTCATTCATATCCATGTTCTACCACTTCCTAACTTATTTTTATTATATCATGTTCCTTTTTAAAATAGAAGAGTTCTTGATGAGTCTCTATTATTTATTCTTTTATTTTCATTGGATTTACATGTATTACTGTTAAATAGATTTCAGGTATTTCTTTTTCAATTTCTCTTTCTAGTTTATTAGCAATATTATGACTATCAAAAGTTGTTAGATTTCCATCTACAAATATTGTAAATGATATTTGATACCGATATCCTACTGGAGTGGAATTAAAGTGGTTTATCTTTTTTACTTCTTTATGTCTATTAATTAGTTCATAGACTTTGTCTTTGGTTTCTTCATTCATTGACTTATCCATTAAGACATCATAACTTTTTTTAAATAATTGAATTGCTGTAATAGCAATCCATATAGAAATTATAATTCCAACAACGATATCCATTATACGATAACCCTGTAATCCTATTATTCCAGATAGTAGCGTTAACATCGTAATAAAGCAATCATTTCGATGATCTTTACTATTTGCTTCTATTAAAATATTATTATCTTTTTTGTATATTTTTTTAGTATATAAGTATAGACTAAACTTTATTATTATGGTAACCATACAAATAATTATCAATGAATATGTAAATATAATTTCTTTTTGATAAATATATGTTTCGATGGCATTTTTAATTACTGATATGGATGTTAGTAGCATGGCAATACTAATTAGAAAAGAATAGATGTATTCTGCTTTACCATGACCTAGATTATGATCATCGTCAGCTTCTTTGGAACTAATTCTATTTCCAATATATGTCATAATAGATGAAAAAACATCTCCAAAACTATTGAAAGCATCTGCTATCATTGATTGACTATTACTCATAAAGCCAATACTACCTTTTATTATTAAAAGAAATAAATTACAAATAATTCCTAGAATACTGGCTCTTTTGGTATTATTATATCTTCTATCCATGTTAATCTCCTATAGTTTATCAATATGATCTATAAACTCATTTATTACATATCTATTTTGTTGAATCAATTTATTCTCATTTTGATATTTGAATAAATCTTCAAAAGAATCATTTGGATGTTCTTGCTGTAGATGATTTATCCATCTATTGTAGCAAGTATCTTCACAGGTTCTTAGTATGATAATATCCCCTTTTAACAATGATATTTCTTTTATATTCTGAAAATAGTTACTTTCTATGATTATCATTTTTCTAGTTATTTCAAAATAATTTATTGTATCTTGGTATAGTATATCAAAATTTGTTTTACTATTTGGAATATTCTTATATTTTTTTTGTAAATATTTGTAAAATTCTTTCTGAGTTTCTGCAATTTTTTCTAAATCTATCACAACACAATTAGAATTATTCCGATAGATTTTGGTAGCAGTTGATTTACCACTTCCATATACTCCTGCTATATTTAAGACGGAATTTTCACTTAAATGTTTTATATAAGGATCTTTATCAATATTCTTTGTGATATAGAGTTCTTCTTTTCGAAAGATTTCTTTTAAAAAGTCTTTTCTCTTACATTGATATTCATATACTTCTACTGGATCTTTGATAAGAGTATACTTTACAAAATGAGTTGTTTTTAATCTTTGAAATCCTAATTTTTCCATTAGTTTCCAACTACTATTATTGTTTTTTGCTACTGATGTTATGATTTCTGTTATTTCTACTTCTATGAACATATATTTTAATACTTCTAAAGCTGCTTCGTATGCATATCCTTGTCTTTGAAATGGAGTATCAATAAACCAACCTATATCTCGAATATCTTCTATTTCTTTCTTTGGGCCATCTTGAACACTAATTTGTCCTATCACTTCATGAGTATCTTTTTTTTCTATTGTCCAACAATATACATTTGGAAGGGATGCGTATTCTAACTTTTTATATTGCCACTTTTTTTCTTTTTCCCAATCATCATTTATTTTTGTTACTAAGTATAATTTACTAATTTCTTCTTTTTTTAATATTTTCCATAGTAATTTTAAGTCTTTTTCTTCTGTTTTATGTAGAAGTAATCTTTCTGTTTCAATTGTTCTACTTCCTAATTGTTTCATTACTTATTCCTCATTCTTAAATATTCAATAAAGCCCTTTAATAGCTCTTTTTTCTCATAATCAATCCAAGAAATATCTTCTAATATTTTTAAACTATTATCATAACGCTTATTCATTTCATCTAAAGCTAGTTGATCTACATTACTCTGCATCAAGATATCTTGTATTTTTTGAATTACTTCTTCTGTTAATGATTCCGTGCCATAGTATTTTAAAAATTCTTCTTTATATGTTGTCTTTAAAATATTGGAATATAGAATGGTCTGTTTAAATTCTTTGATATCAGACCCCTTTACTTTTCCCGTTTCTGTTGAATAAATTCCTAAAATATCATCTTGTATTTGAAATGCGATACCTACTTCTTCACCAAACTTTTCTATATCTTTAATTTTTTCAGGAGAAGATCCTGCTAATAACATTCCACATACTATTGGTCCAATAATTGTATAATAAGCAGTCTTATAACGGTATATATCAATAATGCTTTTTTCTAATAATTCTGGATTCATTTCTCCTTCTTTACTTTTTGTAGGTAAAATAACATCTAATAATTCTCCCTTTATAGTTTTTAATACAATATCATTAAAATAACTTAATACTTTTCCAAGATTTGGATTATCCTGATAAGAATCTGAAATAGTTTTATTTGCAGAATATAATCCATAGTCTCCCATACATAATGCAATTGCATTACTAACATCCATTGCTTCTTTTTCTGAAAGATGACTTTTATATTCCTCATAGTTTTGAAAATGAATGGTTTTTTTATTTCTTCTTATTTCATCTTTATCAATAATATCATCGTGTACTAAGATAGCAGTTTGAAATATTTCATAAGCAAGGGCTAAGTCATCACTTACTTCTTGATTTTCTTTTTCTAGAGAATAACCTAAATTAACTAGTGTTCCTCTAACTAGTTTTCCATCTGAGTTTAATTCTTTAAAATACGTTAAGTTTTTTTGAATATAAGGATTTTCTTCTATGATAAGTTTTTCATTATAAAATGATAACTTTTGGTCTAGTTTCTTTTTTTCCTTTTTATAATAATCGATAAATTTTTCTATATTATTCATTGTTTTCTCCTTTTTCTTGTTTTCTTTCTAGTAATGATGCAATTAATAAGATTACTACTCCAATGGTAATACCCATATCAGCTAAATTAAATATTGGAAATGAATAAGAAAATATATGAATGGCTATATAGTCAATAACGGCATGATGAATAATACGGTCTATTAGATTTCCATATACTCCTCCCATAATCATTCCAAAGGAGTAAATTGATAGTTTAGAAAGGTTGGTTTCTTTTTTTATCAGATAGTTTAATATGCATAAAAATAGTACACTAATTACTATTAATAATAAAGTATTGTCTTTTAATATGGAAAAAGCTGCTCCTGTATTTTTTACATATATAAGAGAAAGAAAGTTTGGAATTAGCTTGATTTGCTGAGATAAATTCATATTTCTTTGAATCAATGTTTTAATAATTTGGTCTAGTAAAAATATATTGATTGCTATGATATCTACTTTCTTATCATTTTTCATTTTTTTCTCCTTCTATTTTTCTTATTTTATCTGCAATTATTTGGATTTCATTTAGTCTTTTTTCTACTTTTCCTCTTATTTTTAAAATATCTCCTCTTTCTATATTAGGATATTTTTCAAAAGTTTTTGGAAAGATTATAAATTCTTTCGTCGTTGTCTCATCACTTCCTGTTATAAAAGCCATTTTATCTCCTTTTTTTGTATTAATCACTTTTATTTTTTCGACTAATATTAAAGTATCTATGGTTTTATCAAAATAATCGTCTACTTTGTTGAGTAAGACTCCATATGGATTTTCTTTTTTATACATGGTGGTTGGATGGGTAGAAAGATAAAAGCCAAAGACTTCTTTTTCTTTTTCTAATAAGATATTTTCAGAGTATTCTTTCTTTTCTTCTATTTCTGGTTTCATTACTAATGAAGGATCAATATCTTTTGTTAATTCGGCATAATTGAATAGACTATCTAAGTTTTCTATTAGGGTTGCTCGATTATAGTGAAACTCATGAAATACGTTTGCATAAATCAAAGTTTCTAATGTTTTTTTACCAATACCTGATATATATAATCTACTCATGCAATCATATATATCAGTAAATGGTCCAGCTTCTTTTGCCTTTTCAATCTGTTCTGATACTACGACTCCTATTCCTTTTATGTTAGAGATTGGATATATTATTTTATCTTCTTTTACAATATATTTTGATTCACTATTATTGATGGTTGGCTTTTCTACTATTATCTTATTTGATTTAGCTTCCATGATATATTCACTTGTTTTAGATTCACTTCCAATCACATTAGAAAGTAAATTTGCAAAAAAGATTGTTTTATAGTGACTCTTTAGATAAGCCATTTTATAGGCAATCATTGAGTATACAACAGAATGAGATTTATTAAATCCATAACCAGCAAAATTTAGAATTAAATCAAATAGTTTCTTTGCTTGTTCATAAGTATGATTATTTTCTATACTTTTTTTAATAAATTTTTCTTCTTCTGACTTTAATAAATCTACTTTCTTTTTACTCATTGCTCTTCTTAGAATATCTGCTTCTCCTAAGGTATATCCTGCATAGATGTTTGCTACTTGCATGATTTGTTCTTGATAAATTAAAAATCCATAAGTATTTTTTGTTATCTCTTTTAAGGAGTCATCTAAATATGTGATTTTTTCTTCCCCATGTTTTCTTCTAATATAAGAATCAATATTTAAGGCTGCTCCAGGTCTAAACAAAGCAATTGCTGCGAAGATATCTTCAAAAGTATTTGGCTTTAATTTTCTTAAGAAATTTCTCATTCCTGATGATTCAAATTGAAATATTCCACAAGTATTAGCTGTTTCAAATATTTTTAAAGTATCTTTATCTTCTAATGGAATTTTTGTAAACTCTATTTCTTCTTTCGTAATCTTTTTAATATCATCTAGAATATTGGCAATTAATGTTAGATTTTTTAATGCTAGAAAGTCCATTTTTAATAGTCCTAATTCTTCTAAGTATTCCATAGAATAACTAGTAAGATACATATTATCTCCTCTTGTTAGAGGTACTACTTCATCTAAGTCAATTCTACTCATGATGATACCAGCTGCATGAGAAGAAGTGTGTCTTGGAAACCCTTCTAATTTCACCGCTATATGAAACATATTTTGAAGGATTGTATCACTATCAATTCTTACTTTGAAAGCTTGATTATTATGATAAATATCATTTAGTTTTTCTTTAGACATTGTTGGAATAAACTTACATAAAGAATCTACTTTATAAAGAGGAATGTTTAGTACTCTTGAAACATCTCTAATTACCTGTTTGGCAGCCATGGTACCAAATGTTACAATTCCGCTTACCCTTTTTTCTCCATATTTTTTTCTTACATAATCAATTACAATATCTCTTTTATCATCAGGAAAATCTGTATCAATATCGGGCATTGTTTTTCTTTCTGGATTTAAAAACCTTTCAAAGATTAAATCATATTTTATTGGATCAATATCTGTTATTCCTAGAGAGTAAGCTACTAGGGAACCTGCTGCACTTCCTCTTCCTGGACCTACTAATATATGATTTTTTTTTGCATATTTAATAAAGTCATATACTACTAAAAAGTAGTTAGGAAAGCCCATTTCATTAATAATTTTTAATTCATAAAGTAATCGTTCTTGATAGTTTGTTGGAACAATCCCATTCATTCTTTTGTTTAGACCAACTCTGCATAATTGAAATAAGTATTCCTTTGGATTATCACATTCATAAATTGGTAAAAGATTTTTTGATGGTGGAAAAACTAGATTGCAATTTTTTGCTATTTCTTCTGTTTTATCTATTCCTTTTTGACTACTAAAGTTTGTTACATTGGTAATATATAATTCATGATTTTCTATATCATAGTCCATTTGATCTAAAATAGTTTTTCCATCTCTAATTCGGTATAGATATGGTAATATTTCTTTTTCTTCTGTTACTTTATATAAGTTTTCTTGATGAAATACAATATGTTCTGTTATAATTCTTGCATTATTCTCTTCCTCTTTATTAGAAAATCCAATATAACAATCTATATAGATTTCTCCTAATGATTTCCAATATTTAGCATATTTAAATGGAAGAATACAGATGAGATTTTTATTATATTTTTTTATATCTTCCAACTTAATTTGTCTTTCGTTTTGGATTGTTGATAATTTCATTAATCTTTGGTATCCTATATAGTCTTTGGCATATAGTACGATTGAAAAGTCTTCTAGTAATAATTGTAATCCTATTATAGGCTTGATATCGTTTTTTTCGCATTTTTTTATAAACTCCATGGTACCATACATATTGGTATCTGTAAGAGCAATACTATCTAGGTGATTATTTTTTGCATAATCAATAATATCATCCACTTTTAAAAGACTTGATAATAAGGTATAATTACTTTTATTAAATAATGGAATATACATACAGATACCTCCTTAGGATTATTTTATCATATTATTTCTTTTTTTATCTTTTTATTCCTAAATATCCTTAATTTTTGCCATTTTGTTTGACTTTCTAAGCCTTTTATGGTAAAGTTATTAAGCAGATGTAATATGACCAAAGGAGGGATAATATGGCAGTAAATGTTTCAACTAGAAAAGGAAATGTGAAAAACATTCGATCTCATGCTTTAAACGCTACGAAAAAAAGACAAAATTTAAATTTACAAGTTTATCGATTAGAGGATGGTACTAAAGTAAGAATCTCCGCTAAAGAGAAAAGAACTTTAATGAAAAATGATAAAGCTGCATAATGATGCAGTTTTTATTATGAAAAAATGATTAGAAAACTAATCATTTTACTTACAAGTTAATCCTTTTGATATCATATCTGTTTGAATATTTAATTTAGAACTGTCTTTTGGATATTCTACACTTGTTGAAATATGTGTATTTTGAGTTGGATTTATGGTTGTCATATCAAGCTTTTCATAATCTACTTTAACATTAACAATCATACCTGTTGTTCCTTTTGGAGATAAGGTTATTTGATAACCAATTGTTGGATTCAAGAATGACTGATATACTTTTTTATATGCTTCTACGGTAGCAATTCCTTTCTCATTTCCATTTGTGGCAGAAATTGTGTATGATTTGGTAAATGATACTATTTTGTCATTTTCAAATTGATAAATGACTTTTAAATCGGTATCTGTACCATCTTCTCTATTTAACTTTATCATCTCACAGGTTAAAGAAGTTTCTTTGACTTCTTTTTCTTGTGGCTCAACGATTTCTTTCTTTTGAATTCTTGATTCATCATTCTTAGATGAAAGTGTCTTAAATGTAAAGACAGACGAACCAATTGCAATTGATAGAATTCCTATGATTGCGACAATAATAGCTGGTTTTTTACTAGTCTTTTTTTCATATTGAATTGTTTTTTCTAATTCTTGCAAATTTAGTACTTGTGTCTTTTGTAACTCTTCTGGAGTTAGTTGTTGTGCTTGAATCTGATTTTGACTATTTTCTTGGTTCATTCTTGCCACCTCTATCCTAAATACATTATAACAAAAAGAATTTTAATAGCCAAGAAAAATCAAAAAAAAATAACTATTTCTAGCTATTTTTATTTCTGGCATCAAATTTTTTTCTTTCCTCGGTATTTAAAATCTTTTTTCTAATACGAATATTATTTGGTGTAACTTCAATTAATTCATCGGAATTAATATAATCTAGAGCATATTCTAAGGTAATTGGTCTTGGCCTTTTTAAGACTACTGTATGATCACTTCCTGCCGCACGAGTATTGGTTAATTGTTTTCCTTTTACGACATTTACTGCTAAATCATTATCACGATTACATTCCCCAACTACCATTCCTTCATATACTTCAGTACCTGGTTCAATGAACATAACTCCTCTATCTTCTAAGTTACCAATTGAATAAGCTGTTGCATTACCATTTTCCATAGAAACTAGTACTCCTAGTTTTCTTTCTCCAATTACAACATTTTCATATGGTAAGAATTCCTTAAATGAGTGATTCATAATACCGTATCCTTTTGTTAAAGTCATAAAGTCTGTAGAAAAACCAATTAATCCACGAGAGGGAATTGTATATAATAGACGTACTTGATTTTCAAAATTAGTCATGTTTTCCATTTTTCCACCACGAACGCCTAGTTGTTCAATGATTGGTCCAACTGATTCTTCAGGTACTTCTATTTGTAATTCTTCATATGGTTCGTATTTTACTCCATCAATTTCTTTAATAATTACACTTGGCTTTGATACTTCTAATTCGAAACCTTCTCTTCTCATATTTTCTATTAAAATTCCTAAGTGTAATTCTCCTCTACCACTAACTAGGAATGATTCGTTGGTAGCTGGTTCTACTCTTAGTGATACATCTCTTTGTGTTTCTCTGTTTAATCTTTCTTCTATTTTTCTAGCTGTGACTATTTTTCCATCTCTTCCTACCATTGGAGAAGAATTAGTTCCAAAAGTCATTTGAAGTGTTGGCTCATCTATGTGCAATATTGGAAGAGGTAAAATATTATCATTATTACATACCGTCTCTCCTACTGAAATATCAGCTAATCCTGATATTGCTATAATATCTCCTGCTTCTGCTTCTTCTATTTCTACTCTATTATAACCATAATATCCAAATAATTTTTGAATTCTAAATTGTTTTGTTGAACCATCTAATCTACAACAAGTAACCATTTCTCCTGTTTTAATTTTTCCATTATGAACTCGCCCAATTCCAATTCTTCCTACAAATTCATTATAGTCTAGTAGTGCTGGTTGAAATTGTAATGGAGCATTTGAATCGCCTGTTGGAGATGGAATAATTTCCAATATTTTATCTAATATTTCATCAAATCCTTCTGTTTGTGTAGATAAATCATCACTTAACGAACAGGTATTATTAACGGCAGATGCATAAATTACATCAAAATCTAATTGATCATCATCCGCTCCTAATTCAATAAATAAATCTAATACTTCATCCACTACTTGTTTACATCTAGCACTTGGCTTATCAACCTTATTGATAATTACAATCGGTTTTACGCCTGCCTCAAAAGCTTTCTTTAAAACAAATCTTGTCTGTGGCATTGCCCCCTCATAAGCATCTACTACTAGTAGAACTCCGTCTACCATGTTCATAATACGTTCTACTTCTCCACCAAAATCAGCATGTCCTGGAGTATCTAAAATATT
>AUXO016767516.1_pt1 | contig 13256 bp, 5 predicted proteins | sample 768731 | NCBI WGS metagenome assembly AUXO01 (sample SAMN02715735, study PRJNA202380) | gut metagenome | biome: sheep rumen | host: Ovis aries | place: New Zealand: Palmerston North
ACACGCTTTCCAGGCGTGCCTCTTCAGCCACTCGAGCATCTCTCCTTGTAGGGCGTCCCTTTCGGAATGCGGGTGCAAAGGTAGTCTTTTCTACTGACGTGACCAAACTTTTTGGAAGAAAAATGCGGAGAAAGTAGCTTTTTCGAGGAAAATGTGGGGTCGGAAGGGGGCAAAAGGAAGCGAACGGGGCGGAAAAAGAAATAGAGGAGTGCGATGGTCGCACTCCTCTATGATGATGTTTTTCGGGGATTGAAAGGGGCTGTTGTATCAGCGTCCGATCTGTCCCTTGAAGTTAATGAACCAGCGCTTAGGATCGCTGACTACACTGGTGAGGTTGGGATCGCGACGTCCAATCTTCTCTGCCATATAGGCTCCGGGGTTGCCGCTGCGATAGGCGGCACGCATGAGTCGTCCGAAGCGGAATCCTTCGAAGGGGGTCTCGAGGGCGGATTCGACATCGAGGAGGCTGTCAACGACTACGAGCTGGCGAGCGTGCACCTGCGGGAGTCCGTACTCGTGGTACCACTCATTGGCTGCTGCAACCCAGGCACCCTGAATGCTGTCAGAGTAGGCCTTCATATTTGCATCGAACTGGCGCAGAACTTCGAGACGTCCTGTTGTAGGATAATCTTCGAGGTTGAGGATCTCTATACCATCGTGCTCATAAGCCCAGGCAAAGAAGTCGGTGTTGGCATCCACAATCTTAGGCAGATCCTTGGCGGTGTCTATGAAGCTGGTGACGGCCTGTACATAGACGGGTGGCTGCACGGGGTAGCCTCCGCCGAGGGTGAGGTCTGCAGGGATGTCGTTAGAGGGATCATAGTAGAAAGGATTGCGGGGGTAGAATCCGCTGCCGCGAGCATGGATACCAATCTGGTTGACGTCCTGAGCGTTCTCTGCGAGGTCGTAGGTAACGGTGACATCGGTGCCGATGATGGTGTAGTTAAGTACGCGAGTCTTGAAGAATCGTGAGGGGAAGTCGAAGTACTGGACGAAGGTGCTGTCGGCCTTGGTATTGCACTCGCGGAGTACTTCGTTCTCGATGACGGTGTTGTCCAGACCCACGGTGAGGATGGCAAGTGCGAACTTGGGATAGCCTGCCATGTTGAGTGCCTCGGCCATGCGGAGGTAAACTTGTCCGGTGCGATAGACGATGACATCCTGTGCCATGTAGGTTTTCCAGATGGTCTGTGACTCCCAGTCGTTGTCGCGAAGTCTGTTGAGGCTGAGGTTGGCTGCCAGACGGAGGTCGCCGACGTAGTGACGGGCAACCATGGTCTCGTTGAGGACGTTCTTGGGCACGAAGCCGAAGACAAGCTGTGAACCATCGTTGTAAATCTGTCCGTAAACCTGGCTGTCGGAGTAGTCACAGCAGACCTGAGAGGGTGCTATGCTGGCCTCTACGTTCTCGTTCTCGCGGTCGTAGTTGTAGAGCACACGCAGGGCATTGTAGTTGTCCTCGGATGCGAGCGAGTCCATGGCGATGGCGGAGATGACTTCACTGTTGGCGGTGCCGAAGGAAGTGGTGGACCAGTAGGCGTTGCTCTCAGCGAAGCTGTTGAAGTTACTGGTGATGAAGTTGTTGACGAGCCAGTAGGTGCGGTTGGCGGTCGTTACAGTCTTCTGCTTGTAACCGGTGTTGTTGTCCACTCCGAGTTCAGTGGGAAGCCAGCTGATGTAATCGTAGTAGCACTTGGCTGCTTGTCCGGCGAGTGCGGCATCACCTCCCTTGAGGCTTGCGCTCCAGAGGTAGAGGTCTCCGAGCACGAGCTGGATGGGCATGACGGCCATGCGGGCGGGCATGCTGTAGCCATAGGTGTCGTGGTGGTAGGGATATGCGAACCAGGAGACGTAGGGCTTGAGGTCCTCAATGAAGTAGTCGCATATCTGCTCAAAACTCTTCTTCTCGGTGCCTTCGAGGATATCGTTGGCATCGTCGAGGGAGAGAATGGGCTCGGTGACGAGGGGGATGTTGTCGCCATAGACCTGAGCGAGCTGGAGATAGACCCACGCACGGATGGCACGGACGGCACAGTACTCTGCCTGGAAGACGCGGAAGTCATAGGCTGAGAGTGTGGTGGCGTCATAGCGGCGCTCCATGAGGGTGGTGTCGGCGTTGGCCAGATAGTAGTTGCAGTTGTTGATGACTGAGTAGTAGTCGCGCGGGTTGTTGTACGCGTTGGAGTCCGTGACCTCGAAGTTGGAGATGGCCTTGAGGTCGGCATTTGCATTGTTGTTAACGACAACGAGGTCTCCGCGGAGTTCTCCATAGAGATTGGTGCGTACGGCAATCTTCTGGAGTTGTGCGAGTATGCCAACGAAGGAGTTGACGGTGTCGGTGCCTTGTGTGAGATGATTCTCGTCGGCATAGAGCACATCGTCGTTGCCCATATCGAGCATGTCGTCGCACGAGATGATGGACGTTCCCATCATCGCCAGCAGAGCCAGGGGCAGGATATATTTGATTCGTTTCATATTAGTATTCGGATTTGCGAAATATCGAATGTGAGAATATCGAGATATCGAAATAACGATTAAACATTAGAGGTTGATCTTGACACCGACGTTGACGGTGCGTCCCTGTGAAACCCATCCGGCGTCGATACCTTGCGAGATGACGCTGTTGCCCATGGAGAACTCGGGGTCTGTGCCGAGGTAGCGGGTGATGGTGAACAGGTTGGTGGCGTTACCCCAGACGGTGATGCCCTGGATGTAGGTGTTGTTGATGGGCAGCTTGTAGCTGAGGGTGACGTTCTTCAGTCGGAGATAGCTGCCATCCTCAATCCATCGGTCGGAGAAAGCGCTGTTACCCATGGGATCACCGTAGGTTGCGCGCGGGATGTCCGTGGTCTGTCCCTCGAAGCTCCAGCGCTGCAGCATGGCCGTGGTCTGGTTCATGAATCGTGAGCCGGACTCGAGCTGCTGGCGCATGTAGTTATAGACGTCGCCTCCGAGGCTGTAGTTGAAGCCTAAGTCGAGGGTGAGCCGTTTGTAGCTGAGGGATGTCCAGATGTTGCCGTAGATGTCGGGGTTGGCATCGCCGATGATGGTACGGTCGTTGTCGTCGATCCTGCCGTCGTGGTTCTGGTCGATGTACTTGACGTCGCCTGCGGAGAAGTATGTCTTGGTGACTCCGTCGGATGCGAGACGGTAGAGTCCGTCAGCAGCAGCCTCTGCGCTGGTGGCATAGACGATGCCTCCAGAGCGGGTCTCTGCGGTCTTCAGTCCGTAGAACTGATTGATGCTGCTGCCCACCTTGCTGCGGATGGTGGCTCCGAGCACGCTGTGGTCCTGATAGGCGAGTCCGTCGGGCAACTCCGTGAGTTTGTTGACGTAGTGTCCCATGCTGGCTCCCACGCTCCAGTTCCAATTGTTGCCGGAGATGAGGTGTGCGTTCACGCTGACGTCGAAGCCCTGGTTCTCGAGTTTGCCACCGTTGCTCCAGTACTGGTTGATACCGGTGAGGAAGTTGGAGCTGCGGAGGGTGAGCAGGTCGCTGGTCCAGGAATAGAAGTAGTTGAAGGCTGCAGAGAGACGGTTGTTGAGGAATCGTCCCTCAATGCCAGCGTTGAAGCGGCGTGTGGTCTCCCACTTGAGTTCGGTGTTACCGATGTTCTCGAAGCTGAGAGCGGGTGTGGCACCGAGGAAGAGGCGGCTCTTGAAGTAGCTCTTGGCGGCGTCGTAGGGCAGGCGGTCGTTACCGCTGAGTCCGTAGCCGGCCTGCAGCTTGAGGTAGTCCACTCCGGCGACGTCGAACCACTTCTCGTTGGTCATCACCCATCCGGCCTGAATGCTGGGGAAGATGCCCCATACGACACCTGCGAGCTTCAGCCCGGAAGCATCGCGGCCGAACTGAGAGTTGGTCTCCATGGCGATGTCGCCTTGGAGGTAGTAGCGGTTGGCAAAGTTGTACTTGGCCTGACCGTACCAGGAGAGGGTGGCCCAGTTCTCGCGGCTGCCGTCGATTTGCTTCTGCTCGGTGCCGGAGATCTGCGGGGTCTTGTCGTTGCCGGTGTTGTAGCCGCTCTGCTGGGTGAGGTAGTAACCCTCATTCATGAAGCGGAATCCACCGAGGAGGTCGATGCTGTGAGCGCCGTAGCGATTCTTCCACTCCACCTTGGTGTCGCTAAGGACGCTGTTCTGGCGGGAGTAGAGGGAGCCGATCATGTTCTGCATCTTCTGGTGGAAGGCCTCAACCCAGAAAGCGGGAACGCCATTCATGGGGATGTAGCGCTTCTCGTTGGTGTTCACCAGGGAGTAGCTGAAGAGCGAGGAGAACTTCAGGTGCTTGTTGGGGTGCCATGCGGGTGTGATGGCGAGGTTGACATAGGAGTTGTCGTAGTAGTTCTTGTTCTGCGCCGTGCCGTACTCGAGGATGGCCGTGGGGTTGGAGAGCTGGTAGTTGGCGTTGCGCAGCTGGGAGATCTCGGCGAGGTAGTCCTCATCTTCGATGTCGAGGTGCGCAGTGGAGATGATACCAGGTCCTACGTTGGAGGCCACGAAGCTGTAGGGCGAGAGCATGGGGCTCTTGGCGTAGCTGAGGAAATTCAGGGAGGTGACGGTGCTCTGGTCGTACTCCTCGGGAGCGCCGAGGTCATAGAGCTTGCGGGTGGAGTTGCTGAAGCTGGCGTCGAAGCGGACATCAATCCAGTCTGTGATCTTGATGTCGGTGTTGAAACGGATGTTCAGACGGTTGTAGTTCATCTCCTTGATGACCTCACCAGCATGCAGATAGCCGATGGAGAGCATGTAGTTGGCTACGTCGCCACCACCTTGCACGCTGAGTCCATAGCGCTGGGCGACGGCTGCGTGGTAGGCTTCCTTGGTCCAGTCGGTATTGTTGGCGTACTTGTTGTAGTAGTAGTTGTAGTTGTAGGGGTCGGCGGCGTTGTAGGGACGCTCGTCGAGGAACTTGAAGCTCTGCATCTTGGTTCCCGTGGACTGCATGAGGGAGCTGGCATAAGTCTTGAACTGAGTACCGTCCATCATGCTGAAGTGCTTGGGAATGAACTCCACGCCTACGCTGGCCGTGGCGGCGATGCGCGTGGCAAGGGAGGTGTTGCGCTTGGTCTTGATGAGGATGACGCCGTTGGCACCCTTGGCGCCGTAGAGGGCGGTTCCGTTGCGCATGACTTCCACGCTCTCGATGTCATTGACGTTGAAGTTCGAGAGGATGTCGTTGTAGAATCCGGAGTGGATCATCTTGCGGTCATACTCCATCTCGGTGATGACACCATCGATAACCACCAGGGGCTGGGCACCGATGAGGTAGCTTCCTACACCGCTGACCTGCATGTATGCTCCGAGGCCGTTGATGCCGCTACGCTCGGTGGTTCTCACCTCAGCTCCGAGCTGATTCTCGATCTCGGTGGCGATGTTGGCAGCAGAGGAGAAGTCGAAGCCCTTGGCACGGGAGTGGCCGAGGATGTTGTCGTCGTCGCCATAGAGTGCGCGGGCGGCGTCGCTCTGCATGACGATATCACGAAGTTTGCCGCTCTCGTTGAGTCCCACGCGTACCTTATTATATCCGGGGATGGTGACCTCCACGGCGGAGCTGTAGAGGGGCACCTGCAGACGGAAGGTACCATCTTCCTCGGTGAGTGCTGAGTATCCTGTTCCAGCGATGGACTGCACGAGCACACCAGCGAGTGGTGCGTGGTCCTGCTGGCTCACTACCCTACCCGATATCTCGCGGGTGGGTTCCTGTTTCTTGATTCCCTTTCGCACGCGCTGCACGGCGGTGGTGTCGATTTCTTCTTCCTCGACGTCATCCTGCGCGAAGCCCGCAAGAGGCGCAGCTACCAGAAACAGGGAGAGACAAATATAGCCTACTGTTTTCATTGTTAGTTGTATTCTTTCAGGTTAGACAAATCGAGCTCGAAGCTGTTAGCTTCCTCGGCGGTCTCGAACGGAATGTAGATGAGGCGGTTGATGCGCAGCACATTCGTCTGGCCACGTAGTCGCATACCCACGCTGGAGGCGCTGGAGGCGATGCTGTAGCGGATGACCGGTTCGCTGTTGTAGCTCAGGAAATTGTAGGAAGAGAACTGGGGGTGCATAGCCTTCTGCAGGCAGATGACTTCCACCTCACGCCCGGAGGACAGGAACTCCGTGTCGGAGTACTTGTGGGTCTCTCCGGCAGGAACGGTCAGCAAGTGACCGGTGCCCTTGGCAGGATCGTAGCGGGTGGCATCCATGTTCTGTGACTCATAGAGCAGATCCTCGTTGGGGTACTGCTGGAGGAATGCGCTGTCGGTCTGGAAGCGGCTGTTGCTGCCGCGATAGCTTTCGCGGGCTTTCTCCAGGCGTTCGTGGAAATAGACCTGGAAGGGCACGGGCTTCACCTCCGCGGGATCGTAGCCTTCGCGAGAGAAGAAGGAAGGTACGGTGACCAAATAAACGTTGTAGTAGAGGTTGGCGAACGTGTTGGGCAGGTAGAAGTATGCACGGCTGACAATGTTGGCGGGCGAGAGTCCCTGGTAGGTCAGCGGGGAGAGTTCGAGGTAGTTCTCTCCGCGGAGCAGGTTCTCCTTCTTCATCTGTTCAATCACGTAGTACGTGCTGTCGTAGGTGATGGTGTCCACGAGGGTGCGGATGGAAGCAGAAGTGGAGGGGAATATCTCTCCGCTGTAAGCCAACTTGGCGACCTGGAAGTCGCGGGGCGACGTGGCACTGAGATAGCGTGCCTCCAGGAGAGTGAGCTTCGGGTCGATACGTCCCTCGCTGTCCTTGTACACGCGTCCGTTGGAGCAGTGCCAGGGGACGAGGCTGCCGAGCAGGGCTGTCTTGTCAAAGACGTTGAGACCGTAGTAGTCCTTGTGGCGGACATACATAGTGTTCGTCAGCGTGTCGGCCTCCTCCACGGTCTTGCCGCGTTGGTCGTTCATGTTGAAGAAACGGCCGCTGATGATGGCCATCTTGGCGTTGAGCAGGGCCACGCTGTCGCGGTTCTGCACCTCAGAGACGTAGTGGAACATCGGGGCGAAGCGCTCCAGCTCGCGCTTCCACACCTCATTGGTGGGAGCGAGGAAGAGGTAGGAGCTGTCCTCGCGGTTGATCCATCCGAGCTGATAGAGCTGGTTGGACATCGTCAGCACGGAGTCGGCATAGACGATGCGTCCGTCCACGATACCGCGCTGGACGCTGGATGCCTCGTCGAGGTTGTACTGATCCAGCAGTTCATAGAAGTTGGACACGCTGTCGAGGTCTGCATCGAGGGCCAGGCTCTCGCGCACGCTGGGCGAGAAGGGCTGCAGCCCGCTGAGGACGTAGAGCACGCCATTGTTGGCGACGACGTTCTTGCGCTTGAAGCTGATGCCGTTGAAGTCGTTCTCGTGGAGCATGACGTACTTGCCGTTCATGAGTCGGAGCGAGTCGGAATAGCCTTCAAAGACGGTGCGTCCGTAGAGTGCCATGTGGTTCTGCAGGAACTGGGTGATGGCCTTGTTGTCCTTGTCCTGGATGTATCGCTGCGAGCCGTCGGGCATGGTGATGATGGTCTGCTTCTGCGCCTTGTAGAGGGCAATGACGCTGTCGGCCTGCTCACGGGTGAGTGTGGGAGCCCATACGGTGAGTGCCTGGCTGCCTGCGAGGACCTTGTCGTAGCCCGTGTTGTCGAGCACTCTGACAAACTCCGCGAGCGAGGCGTCGGCCTTGATGAGCTCATAGAGCGATGGCTGGTCGGCAGCCGTCACATTGCCATCGCCTTCGTAGTGGTCGTTCCACTCGTCGACACAGGAGACAAGTCCCATGGCGCCGGACGTCAGGAAGGCTGTGGCCAAGAGGGTTATATATCTGAATGTTTTCATTGCTGATTGAAATTCGGGTTAAAGATACATTGTTTCAGCGTATAGGCTTTGGTTAGAGGTCGTCCTCGGCAGCATCTTCGCTGTCCACGCCATAGACGCTCTTCGGCACAATCTCGAGATAGTCGAGCATCAGCTCTGCACCACCGATGGCCATGACGGAACGTATGCGCATGGTATGCTGCTTGTTTCCGTCGAGGTAACCTTCGAAGATGACCTTGCGGGGGTTACGTGCAGCCTCCGAGGCAGCACTGGAGTTGTTGGTGCTCAGTTGCAGGTCGTCCTTGACGCTGCCGGCACCCGTGCTGACATAGCGTGTGGAGCGCGGGCCGTGGTACCAACCAAGGTTGTGCATATCCTTCTTGGACTGGTCGATACGGGCCTTGGCCGTTCCTGTGGGAGTACCCGTTCCGGGGATAGACACCCAACCACCGATGCGCTGTGCGAAGATGGCATCATCCGTATTACGCATATCGAGAGGTATGCCCTGAGGAATATTGTCAACATAGAACTGAGCGATACCTCGAGTGGCCATAGCGCAGAAGCCGAGACGGATCTGGTATTGACCGCTGGGAACACTGGGCAGGTTGAAGGTGATGTCGTAGGAGTCGTTGTCCGAGCGGAGGTTCAGCTCATCGCCCTCGTAGCTCCAGAAGTAGTTGCGGGAGTTCTGCAAGAAGAAGTCGCCGTCCTCGGAGAGCTCCACGTTGTCCAGGTAACCCGGAGGGAAGATGTAGTTCTTGGCGTCGGCATTGGGATCTTCCGTAGGCAAGTTGCCCCAGGTACGGGAGGTGCGCATGTCGTTGTTCATCAGTTCGGGGAAGACGGTGTAGAGGTCGATGCGCATACGGGAGTTGAAGACGCGCTCGTGGGTCCTGGCGCCGTAGTCAATCAGGCGGTCGATGTAGTAGTAAACACCGTTGATGGCCTCCTGCGTGTAGCCCTTGGCCACAGAGGGACTGACGATGGCACCGCGGTTGGTCAGAGCCGGGCGCGAGGGGTCGTACATGCGGTTGAGGTACAGGGTGTTGGGCTTAGCGTCGCCGCGGAAGCGGTTGACGGTAGCTGCGATGTGCTCCACCTTCAGAGTGGACAGCGGGCTCATGGTGCTGTACCACTCGGTGGAGTTCACCAGAGCGTGGTAGATGGAGCAGTTGGTGTAGAGCTTGTTGTACATACCCTTGCGGTTGAGCAGGTGGTATGCGATGAGCTTGTACAGGGGGTTGCGGGGATCCTTCAGGGCCTCGGCATCTTTGCCATAATAGTCGGCTCCTGCTCCTTCGGGATATACGAAGCAAGCGTAGTCGTAGAGATCCTCCCAGGAATTGATGTCGCGGCTCCAGCCTGTCTCGGCAGCGTACTGACTGTAGTTGGCCAGGATGCTATCGGGCACGCAGAAAGCGGTGTAGCCGAAGCGGCGTTCCTGAGGAACGTGGCAGAAGTCGTACTGTGCACCTGTCCAGTATCCCTCAGGGCGTTCCAACTTCTTCTCGTCGCGCCAGTAGTAGGGATCATAGCTGGCATCCTTGATGCGGTACATCTGCTGTGTCAGGCCCGTCATCTCCAGACAAAGGTAGAAGAGGCTGACGTTGGGGTCGTTCTTCAGCAGCATGGGCAGCGTCTCGGACGTTGCGGCCACGAGTCCGTCCACAGGGTGCACGACACCGTTCTCCACGGAGTCGTTCTGCATGGTGTAGATGATGGTGCCGCTCTTGTTGATGCGGTAGGTGTAGGCTTCCACCTCCTGCACGGTACCGTCGGCCTGCTCCTGCTCCACGGTGATCGGCATGGCTTCGATGCTGAGGTAGCGTCCGAGGAGGTTGGTGGAGGGCAGCCAGGCGGTCTTCTCGACATTGGCGTCAGTGTCGTCGGCAGCCTGAGCGAGTTCCTCACCGAGTTCGGTGGTGAAATACATACGGTCGAGCACGGCGGTGCAGGCCAGGGTGTCGCAATCCTCAACGGAGAGCTGGTCCACGGAGGAGAGTCCTCGGGACTGCAGGTACTCGCGCACGGCAGCGTTTGTCGGTGCGAAGCAGGTATAGGTGCCATAGGTGGAGAAGAGATCCATCTTTCCGGCACGTTCCACGATGGCTGCGAACTCAGAGAAGTCCTCGTTGTTGCGGAGCCAGTCACTGAGCATTTCAGCCTTGTAGGTGTAGAGGTCGTCTGTGGCGATGTCGTCATTGCACGAAGTCATTGAGAGGGCACCCACAGCCAGCGCTCCTACTGCAGCCAACCATGTAAAATAGTGATTTATCCTTTTCATAGTCTTCTATTATGCTGATATTATTTATTCATTTCGATGCCTTCGCTGGCTTCGTTCTTGTAGATAGCCTTCTGGACGAGGTTGGTGTTCACCTTCATCTCTTCCTTGTTATAGGGCCAGAAGAGGTGTGCCAGGCTGGGGAAGCCGGTGTTTCCGCTGGCGCTGCCTCCGGTGGTCTTGGAGGAGGGCACGTTGGCGCGGATGATATCGGTCTTGCCATCGCGCATGGCGTAGCGCACAAGGTCGAACCAGCGCTTGCCTTCGAACATGAGTTCGCGGTTGCGTTCCTTCTGGAGGAAGGTGATCATCAGACCGCGAGTGGCCAGGGCCGGAGCATTGGTGGCCAGCTTGCGAGACTCATCGGAAAGCGAGCGGAGGTTTACCAGGTAGATGAGGTCGAAGGCTCGGTGCATGAGCTCGGTGTTCTCCTGGGAGGTCTCGTCGGTGGCCTTCTGCAGCAGGGCTTCTGCCTCCATGAGCATGACGTCGGTCAGGCGGTAGAAGATCCAGTTGCGGTTGAACTCGCGGTCGAGGGTGAAGCTTCCGGTCAAGGGCACTTCCGAGGTGGCACCTTCCGTGGAGGTACGGAAATCGGTGGCCACGAGTTTGCGGATGTAGCCCGAACCATAGTCGTTACTCTCGGGAGCGATGGAGTTGTAGAAGCGGAGGTCATACTGGTGCTGGAAGTAGCTGAAGGTCTTGGCCTTGACATCGGAGACGATGTCGGGGCGCACGGTCAGCCATCCTGCTCCGGCGTTCGTCGCTCCCAGATCTCTATTGGTATTTCCCGTACCATAGTAGCTGGCCAGCGTGGTGCTCTTGATGTAGCTGGTGGCATTGCTGTTCCAGTTGAAGCTGAGCTCGAAGATGCTCTCGAAGCTGTTGCCGGTGCCGAAGATGGCATTGAAGGCCTGGCTCTGGTTCTGACGGGGATTCTGGTAGAGGTAGGCCACGCGTCCGTAGGGAGCTGGTGTCATCTCGCGAGGAGTCTCGGACAGGGTGCTGCTGGAGGTCTGTGTGCTATAGAACTCCTTGTAGTCAGCAGCCTTCTGAGCCATAATCTCCTCGGCAGCGGCGATGCACTTGTCCCACTCGCCGGTCCAGAGGTACATGTCGCAGAGCATAGCATCGATGCCGTAGCGCGTGATGCGGTTGCAGTTGCTGTTGTAGCGCTGGCCGATGGCGTCCTGACTGGTGACGGGATAGCGGGAGATGGCATCATTCTTGACGGCCTCGAGATCCTTGATAATCTCCGCGAGGATGTACTTGAAGCTGCTGGGAGCGAGGTATTGCACCTCGTCTTCCTGCTGCACGCTCTCGCGGTAGAAGGGCACATCCTCAAAGGCACGGATGAGGTAGAAGTAGCAGAGTGAGCGCAGGGCCGTCATCTCAGCGATGGTGGCGCGGACATCACTCTCGCGGTAGGAGGGGTCCTTCTGGCTCACCACGGGAGCCATTCGGATGATGGTGTTGCACTTGTTGATGACGGCGTAGAAGCTGCTCCAGTTGGTGAACTGGTTTGTGGAAAGCAGGTTCTCGCGCAACGACTGGTAAAGATCGTAGTTGTCATTCTGCACGTTGTTGCCGGGGAAGATGTTGTCGCTGCGGAGCTCTCCCCAGACAATGCATCGATTGATGAAATCCTCGCTCTGCATGGACGCATAGCAACCGGCCACCATCTGATCGATATCGGCCTTCTCGTTCCAGAAGTTGTCCTCCGTGACGATGTCGCGGGGTTCAATCTCGAGGAAGTCGGCACATCCTGCTGCAAGCAGGCCGACACACGCGGCCAGTGCAGCTGTCTTTATATTATTATATAGGTGTTTCATATCTTCAAATCTTGCTTGATGTTAGAAACCAATGGTGAGACCTACGGTGTAGGACTTCGAACGCGGAGTCTGGGAGCCGTCGGTGGTGACACCGTAGCCGCCGTAGCCGATTTCGGGATCCACACCGGAGTACTTCGTCAGGCAGAAGAGGTTGTTGGCGCTGGCGTAGAAGCTGAGCGTGCTCATGTGCCATTTCTTCAGCTTCTTCGGGTCGAAGCTGTAGCTGAGCTGGAGGAAGTTCAGACGGAGGAAGGTACCATCCTCGACGAAGCGGTCGCTGATGAGCGTGTTGTAGTTCGAACCGTTACCGAACATAGCGCGCGGGATGCTGGTGATGTCACCTTCCTTGCGCCAGCGGTAGTTGACGGCTTCACTCTGGTTGTTGTTGCTGATCATGGATTCCATGTCCAGACGGGCCATGTTCAGGATGTCGTAGTCGATACGATAGTTGAAGTTCGCACGCAGGGCCAGGCGGTCGTAGTGCAGCGTGAAACCGAAACCACCAGTCAGACGAGGCAGGGAGTTGCCCAGGTACATGATGTCGAGCTGGTTGATGTTACCGTCGTTGTTGACATCTTCGTAGATGGCGTCGCCACCCTTGAATGCATAGCCGTTGCCGGAAGAGGTCTTGTAGGCGAAGCGCGTCTGGATGGGGTCACCCTGAGCGTTCTTGACGTAGGTTCCGTCGGCGTTGAGCACGATAGGATAGGTCCAACCCTTGTTCAGGTTCTCCTGCAGGCGGTCCACGGCGGTGCCGTTGGCCTTGTTGCTGCGGTTGTCTTCGCGGACGATCCGGCGGGCGGTGTCGTAGTTGTACATATAGACGCCCTTAAACTTGAATCCGTAGATGGAGCCGAAGGGGTTGTTGAGCTGCACGCGCTGGAGGACGCTGCGGTTGTTCTCGGTCCAGTCGATGTTCAGGCCGGCGAGGATCTGAGGATCCATGGCGGTGATGACGTTGCGGTTGTTGGCGAAGTTCACGTAGGCATCCATGTAGAACTTGCCTTTCTTGAGCAGGCGTTCGCCATCGATCTGGAATTCCCAACCTTCGTTCTTCATGTCGCCCACGTTCTTGTAGGTCAGGGCGGACCAACCGTTGCTGGAAGGGATGCCGGCGTTGGCCATAAGCATGTCCTTGGTGGTGCGGCGGTAGAGGTCAACCACGAACTTCAGGCGGTCGTCGAAGAAGTGGAGACGCAGACCGAGGTTCCAGGTGTAGATATTCTCCCACTTCATCTCGGTGAGCTTCAGTCCGCTGGGGTTCATGCTGACCTGGTCGAGGTAGCGGCTACCCTGTGCGAAGCGGTTCATGTAGAGGTAGTCCTGTCCGGGAGGGTTACCCACGAGACCCCAACC